>Ga0247805_1000321_pt1 | contig 26348 bp, 21 predicted proteins | sample UWRJL044104R1_FD_180930 | JGI IMG/M metagenome (GOLD analysis project Ga0247805, IMG submission 180930) | Plant litter microbial communities from Arlington Agricultural Research Station in Wisconsin, United States - UWRJ-L044-104R-1 | ecosystem: Environmental > Terrestrial > Plant litter >... | reverse complement strand
TTAATTGTAGATAATGGTAATGTATATGTATTAGGAAAAGAATATACTGCTGATTCAGTGGAGAAATATAAATATTGGAAAAATGGCGTTGCTACTACTATCATTAACAGCAGTGTACCCGTTTCTGGTGATAGGGTACAAAATAGAATTACAAAAATGGCAATTGCCAACAACGATGTGTACTGCATTGGAGATGAGTGGAATACTGCCGGAACGACTTTAACAGCTAAATATTGGAAAAATGCTGTTCCAACCAATATCACTGTTTTTAAGGATGAAATTTTTGATTACATAAGTGATATTCAGATTAATGGCACTGATATATCAATATTGTACAATCAGCTTAACGCGTCCACCTTTGCTCAGGAAGCTAAATTATGGAAGAACAATACCATTAGTGTTATAGCAAGTGGCAGCAGTGATTTTTCTGCTGAAGGAATGGTAGTAAAAGATGGTGTTGAGCATATTGTTGTAAATGAAAAAATATCCGGTTCAAAAACAAAAGTACTGTATTTCAAAGACCGTATAAAAACGGAGATAACCGACGGAAGTTTTGATGTTCAGCGAAGTTATGTAAGAGTAGACGGCAGTAATGTTTGTGTAGCTTACTTTACCGATTTAGATTTCAATTATTCGATTAAATATTGGCTGAACGGTACAACTAAAACCGTAGCAGGAGAAACTTTTGATCCATTTGATGCTTTGTTTCTTGCCGGAACTGATGTTTATATGACATCAGAACAAAGTAATGTTCCCCAATTTTGGGTAAATGGTAAAGAAAAGGCATTACCATTTGATGATGATTTAAATTATACGGTTGCCTATGATGTTTTTGTAACCCAATAATAGCGTTTTTATAGTTTGAGTTAGTCAGGAAGGGGCTTGAAATCAAGCCCTTTCTTATTAACAAAAATGCAAAATAATTAAACTAATAATCATGAAAAAAACACTACTCATACAATTATTTTTGTTTTTTACAGCCGCAGCAATTTATGCCCAAACTGGTAACATAGACCCAACTTTTAATCCAACCATTGGAGCAGGAACAAATGGTGCAATTAATTCTGTTGCAATACAAACGGATGGAAAAATCATCATGGCAGGATCATTTACTAATTATGCTTATACACCAAAAAACCGTATCGCAAGATTAAATGTGGACGGAACTATCGATAACAATTTTAATATAGGAACGGGAGCAAATAACGGAATCAATGCCATTGCATTACAGTCAGACGGAAAAATTTTAATTCTCGGAGGTTTTACTTCGTATAATGGTATTGCTAAAAATGGTATTGCAAGACTTAATGCAGACGGAACACTGGATCCTAATTTTACTCCGGGAACAGGTCTTAATAGTTATGTTTCTCTTGCCGTTCAAACAGATGGAAAAATTTTGATTGGGGGCTATTTTACCTCCTATAATGGTGTTGCCATAAAGCATATTGCAAGACTTAATACTGATGGAACACTCGACACTACTTTTAATTTAGGAGTTGGGCCGGATAGTACCGTTAGAAAAATAATAGCACAGTCTAACGGAAAAATTTTAATTATTGGGGACTTTTTAACCTATAATACTATTTCCAGAAGAGGTATAGCCCAACTTAATGATGACGGAACACTCGATACTACTTTTAATCCCGGAACAGGAGCTAATGGTATTGAATCTATTGCATTGCAGGCTGACGGAAAAATTTTAATTGGAGGCTACTTTCCATCCTATAATGGAGCTTCCAGAAGCTGTTTCGCACAACTTAATGCAGATGGATCGCTCAATTCTAATTTTATCTCTGGTGTTGGCCCTAATAGTTCGGTTAGAGAAATAGTAATTCAACCCAGCGGAAAAATTTTAATTGGCGGAGCCTTTACATCTTATAATAATATTCCAATAAATCGTATCGCCAGACTAAATGCAGATGGAACACTTGATACAACTTTCGATCCGGGAACTGGAGCAAATGAAAGTGTTTCCCTCATTGCCGTGCAAGCAACCGGAAAAATGGTAATAGCAGGAAGTTTTACTTCTTACAATGACACCCAAATAGGTGATATTGCCCAATTAAATTCTAATGGAAGTCTTGATACGGCTTTTTTGAATCCTGGTGGATTTCAAATTGGAGCACAAATTATTGTCTTTTCAACTGTATTACAATCAGATGGGAAAATTTTAATTGGAGGAGGTTTTTTAAGTTATAATGGTGTTTCAAGAAATCGCATCGCCAGACTAAATACTGACGGAACACTGGATACTTCTTTTAATCCCGGAACCGGTGCAAATGGGACAATTTTTTCTATTGCAGAACAAACTGACGGAAAAATCCTGATTGGAGGAACTTTTACTACATTCAATGGTGTTTCCAAGAATCGAATAACAAGGCTGAACGCCGATGGAACGCCTGACACAACTTTCAATCCGGGAACCGGAGCAAATGCTATGGTGTACCGCATAGTACCACAAACAGACGGAAAAATTCTGGTTACAGGAGAATTTACGACTTTTAACGGTATTTCCAAAAATCGTATAGCAAGGCTGAACGCTGATGGAACATTTGATCCTACTTTTAATCCTGCTCCGGGAGCAAACGGCCCAGTTCATTCTATTGAAGTACAAACTGATGGAAAAATTTTGATTTCCGGTGCATTTACTACTTATGACGGTATTACAACAAATAATGTTACCCGTCTCAACGCCAACGGAACACTTGATACAACATTTAATGTTGGCGGAGGCGGAGTATTTTCACACCAGGGAACACCATTTCTTAAATTGTTGTCTGATGGAAAAATTTTAATTGCAGGACAATTTCTATCCTATAATACAACTGCAATAGACGGTATCGCCCGATTGAATTCTGATGGAACGATAGACGCTACTTTTCAGCCAAAAACGATGGTTCATCTCAATGGAGGCACTAATCAAAAGGGTATTATTAATGTAATGACACCCCAATCAGATGGGAAAATTTTAATTGGAGGACTTCTTACCTCTTACGATGGTGTTGCAAGAAATGGTATTGCCTTACTAAATAGTGATGGATCATTAGACACTACATTTGATCTTGGAACAGGAGTAAATAGTATTCTTGAAAACATCGTAATTCAACCGGACGGAAAAATTTTAGTTGCCGGATGGTTCAGTACGTATAATGGTAATCCTGTGGGTTGTATCACCAGACTATTACCAAGCAGCCTTCCATTAGCAACAGAAGAATTTAAAACACAATCTTTAACGATTTACCCAAATCCGGCAACCAATGAAATTTATTTTTCGGAAGAACTGACAGAAATAGCTGTTTTTGATCTTCTTGGAAAGAAAATGAATGTTTCCCACACACCAAATTCCGCAGTTATTAGTGCGTTGCCAAAAGGTATTTATATTTTGAAAGGGCTTGAAAACGACGGCAAAATTATTACACGAAAAGTAGTTAAAAACTAATACAAACCAGCTTATCATGAAAGAATAAGGAAAATTTCTATTGATTAATTTAAATACAGTCACATGAAAAACAAAGTAATTATCCTAAGTCAGATTTGTATACTTTTTCTGCTGCTGCTTTCCTGTCAGGATGCTAAACCTAAAGTTAAAAAGAAAGCTATGAATAATACTAAAATAGCCATGAACACAAACAGTAAATTTTCCGGGAATTTCTCAGGGATTCACAATCAGAAAGAAATTTTCATCACGCTGATTCCGGAAACGACATCTAAAAGACTCAGCGGAATTTTAATTTTGGATGGCAAAAAAGCTACAATTTCAGTTGTAGAAAAAAACGAAATCTGCACAGGTAAAATTATAGAAGATGACACCAAAAAACAATATTCAATTGTAATGAAATTTGCAGGCAAAAAATTAAATTGCTCTATTCCTTTTCCTGAATTCAACAACCATATACTTTCGTTCGACTTGTCTAAAAACACTTTGACTTTTTATGGAAATGATAATCCAATTTCTATAGAAAACGTAACTACTGTTACATCCGGCAATTCATCCAATAATTATTCCAACCAAAAAAGAAATCCGGAGGTAATTGGAAAATGGCGTTTTACAGAAGTCCTAAGCGGTGGAAGCGGTGAATTTTATGCATCATTTTCTACCGATTATTTCATTAAAATTAATGCTGATGGAACAGCCGTAACGTGGACAGGCAGAAGCGCCGGTGGTACAAATACTGTTACAATAGAGGGAGGTTATGGAACAAATGTCGCACAATTTGAATGGTATACAAATGATAAGGAATTCCATTTCGTAAATCCGCAAACCAATCAGGAAGAAGTGGTAAATTACTATGCAGAACCTTCCAGAATGATGTTTTCTTCCGGAAATAACAAACGTGTTTTTGAGCGTGTAAACTAAATTTATTTCAGCGTAATAGAAGTATTTCCAATGATCTCATGTTTGTCAAAAAAATTGATAAAATAAGTTCCTTTTTCAAATTGATTCTCTGAATTTAAAACTCCGTATACATTAACAGCTTTTCCCTGAAAATCAGCCGCTACCGTAAAGCTGTAAACCAAAGCCTTGTTGTTACCAAATTCTATCAGTTTATTTTCTCCCAAAACTGTATTATTTTGGTCCAAAACCTGAACATAAAAAATTCTTTTCCCTGTCTTAGCAACAGCGTTTCCCGAAATAATGAAACTTGCTTTAAGTTTATCAGCACTTTTAGCCTTATTCGTTTCCAGTTCCTCTCCTGATTTTTTGTCATGGAGTGCGACAACCTTAAAATTATTCAAATCTAGTTTTGATGCCGATTTTAAACTTGATTCCATTTTTTTCTGATTGGAAACCAAAGTATCATTAGCTGCTTTTTGCTTGTACATCACTACATTCTGACTCTCAATTTCTGTGAGTAAACTTTTATTTTGAGATTTTAATTTATTAATCTCAAGAATTTTTTTGTCTAAAGAAAATTTTAAATCTGAAAGTTGTTTTCTGTAAATACTGATTTCGGAAAGACTGGGTTTCTTTGATGCATTGATGATATCAATTAATCTTTCAACATTTTCCTTTTCCGATTTCAATTGCTCAGATAAATACGTTTTCTCTAGAAGGACAGTCTCATAAGACTGTTTTAGAACATCCAAAGAATCCAGGATATTCTTTTTGGAAAATGATTCCGCACCGTCAGAACTAGTAAAGGCTGTTTTTTGTTCGGCATTGGAATTATCTTTAAAATAATCCGGTTCCGAGTTAAAAATATAAACAGAAGTAGTTGCAGCAGAAATAAACAATACAATTATAAGAACTGCAAGCCATTTATTTTGAGATTGTTTTTTCATAATTACCCCCAATTTTTTGCAAAAATAGTGATATTTTATTACATATTATTGAGTATAAATACGCATTTTCAAAATTTTATTACGTTTTAAGCTGTTAATATAGGTTTGAAATAATTTTACTTTAACTGTTTTCCGTTGGAAATTTGAAATTAAAAAACAATGGAATAATTTCTGTCTATTTTAACATTTGTTATAATAATGTGAAGCGTTATGGAAAAAGGTTTTTAAGTCGTATCTTTGCAGATAATTTCATTTCAACATTGAATTACAGTACTTTAATTGTAATCATTTGATTACTGTTTTTGAAGGAAATTAAAATGGAGAAAAAAAAAACACCATAAACAATGATAAAAGTTTCTGATACAGCAAAAAAGAAAATCATCGACTTAATGAGTGATGATGGTTTTGATGCCGCACATGACTATGTACGCGTAGGTGTGAAAAGCGGTGGATGCTCTGGTTTGTCATACGATTTAAAATTTGATAAAACCAAAGGCGAAGACGATAAAATATTTGTAGACAACGACATAACGATTGCAGTTGAAAAAAAATCATTCCTTTATTTAGCCGGAACGATTTTAGAATTCTCCGGAGGATTAAATGGAAAAGGATTTGTATTCAATAATCCAAATGCAAGCAGAACTTGTGGTTGCGGAGAATCATTCTCTCTTTAGTCAAAGCCGAAAGTCATAAAGTCTTAAAGACTTCCGCTGACTTTCAAACTTTAGACTTTCAAACTTTAAGACAACATTAAAATAATGAGCAAATACACCGAAGACGATTTAAAAATCGAACTGGAAACAAAAGAATATGAGTACGGATTTTATACTAATATAGAATCTGAGACTTTCCCTATTGGCTTAAACGAAGATATCGTAAGAGCTATTTCTCTTAAAAAAGATGAACCACAATGGATGACCGACTGGCGCATTGAGGCTTTTCGTGCCTGGAAAGAAATGATTGAGCCGGAATGGGCAAACGTTCATTACGTAAAACCTGATTTTCAAGCTATTTCATATTACTCAGCTCCAAAACAAGTAGATCCTACTAAAACTTTGGATGATGTAGATCCGGAACTTTTAGAGATGTACAAAAAACTAGGGATTTCTGTCGATGAACAAAAAATGATGAACAATGTCGCTATGGATATTGTGGTCGATTCTGTTTCTGTGGCAACTACATTCAAGAAAACTTTAGGAGAAAAAGGAATTATTTTCTGCCCGATTTCTGAAGCGATTAAAGAACATCCTGAATTGGTAAAAAAATATTTAGGAACTGTTGTACCTCAAAAAGACAACTTCTATGCAGCTTTAAACTCAGCGGTTTTCTCTGACGGAAGTTTCTGTTATATTCCAAAAGGCGTTCGTTGCCCAATGGAACTTTCTACTTATTTCAGAATCAATCAGGCAGGAACAGGGCAATTCGAAAGAACGCTTGTTATTGCTGATGCAGGAAGTTACGTTTCATATCTAGAAGGATGTACGGCTCCAAGTCGTGACGAAAATCAATTGCACGCTGCTGTGGTTGAATTAATCGCTTTGGATGATGCAGAAATTAAATATTCTACCGTTCAAAACTGGTTCCCTGGAAACAAAGAAGGAAAAGGTGGGGTTTACAACTTTGTAACCAAAAGAGGTTTATGCGAAACAAACGCTAAAATTTCGTGGACACAAGTTGAAACTGGTTCTGCCGTAACCTGGAAATATCCTTCTTGTGTACTTAAAGGAGATAATTCGGTAGGAGAATTTTATTCTATTGCCGTTACTAATAATTACCAACAAGCAGATACCGGAACTAAAATGATCCATTTAGGTAAAAATACTAAATCGACTATTATTTCTAAAGGTATTTCGGCTGGTAAATCACAAAACAGTTACCGTGGATTAGTGCAAATTAGCCCAAGAGCTGAGAATGCAAGAAACTTTTCACAATGTGATTCTCTTTTAATGGGAAATAATTGTGGAGCGCATACTTTCCCTTATATCGAAAGTAAAAATCCATCGGCTAAAATCGAGCACGAAGCCACTACAAGTAAAATTGGAGAAGATCAGGTTTTTTATTGCAACCAAAGAGGTATCCCGACTGAAAAAGCGATTGCCTTAATTGTAAACGGTTTCAGTAAAGATGTCTTGAACAAATTACCAATGGAATTTGCTGTTGAAGCTCAAAAATTATTAGAGATTTCTTTAGAAGGATCTGTTGGATAATTTGGAGATGGAAAACAAAAAAGTCATCATATTAGGTTCTTCCAGAAAAAACGGAAACACAACAAAAATTGTGGATGAAATCTCGAAAGAACATAACATTGATGTAGTGAATTTAAGTGATTATACTATTTCCTATTATGATTACGAAAGCAAAAATATTGGAGACGATTTTTTGCCTTTGATCAGAAGGATAATCGAAGAGTACGACACATTAATTTTTGCCACTCCTATCTATTGGTACAATATGAGTGGGATAATGAAGGTTTTCTTTGATCGCATTTCGGACTTGATCCGAATTGAAAAAGAAACCGGACGAAAGCTTAGAGGAAAGAAAATTGGCGTCATCTCGAATTCACATGATAACGAAATTGAAGAAAGTTTTTACATTCCATTCAAAAAAACAGCCGATTATTTAGGCATGGATTATTTAGGACAGTCGCATTTTAATGCTAAAATCTTAAATCAAACAACAAAAATAGAATTGACATTTATATAAAATAAAACAACCAATGTTATCAATACAAAACCTTCACGCCTCAATTGGTGATAAAGAAATCCTGAAAGGAATTAATATAGAAGTTAAAGCTGGCGAAGTACACGCTATCATGGGTCCAAACGGTTCCGGAAAAAGCACGCTTTCGGCTGTAATTGCCGGAAACGAAAACTATGAAGTTACAGACGGACAAGTTTTCCTTGACGGAGAGGATCTTGCAGATTTAGCTCCGGAAGAAAGAGCACACAAAGGCGTTTTCCTTTCGTTTCAATATCCTGTAGAAATTCCTGGAGTTAGCGTTACGAACTTCATGAAAACAGCTATCAATGAAACTCGCAAAGCAAACGGTCAGGAAGAAATGCCGGCTAACGAAATGCTAAAAGTAATTCGTGAGAAATCGGAGTTATTAGAAATCGATCGTAAATTTTTATCTCGTTCTTTAAACGAAGGTTTTTCCGGAGGAGAGAAAAAAAGAAACGAGATTTTTCAAATGGCAATGTTAGAACCAAAATTAGCTATCCTTGACGAAACCGATTCTGGTCTTGATATTGATGCTTTAAGAATTGTTGCTAACGGAGTTAACAAATTAAAAAGCGAGAAAAACGCCATTATTGTAATCACGCACTACCAACGTTTGTTAGATTATATCGTTCCGGATTTCGTTCACGTTCTTTACAACGGTAGAATCGTAAAATCAGGCGGAAAAGAATTGGCCTACGAACTGGAAGAAAAAGGATACGACTGGATCAAGGCAGAGAATTAAAAAATTTGTTTCAAGTTTCAGGTTTTTTTTAGTTTCAAGTTAAACTGTATTTTGTAAGTTTAAACTTAAAATTATAAAATAGAAATTATGGCGACAATTACTCGATTTGAAGATTTAGAAATTTGGAAAGAAGCTCGACGATTGGCAAAAGAAATTCATCTTATTGCAGTTCAAACAGAGTTAAGATCAGATCTCAAATTTAAAAATCAAATAAAAGATTCTTCTGGTTCAGTAATGGATAATATTGCTGAAGGTTTTGAAAGAGATGGAAATTTGGAATTTCGACAATTTCTATCAATAGCAAAAGGTTCAGCGGGAGAAACGAGATCTCAACTTTATCGGGTTTTTGATTTTGAATATATTTCAGAACAAAAATTCGAAGTTTTAAAAACAGATTATGAAAATTTAAGCGGTAAAATAAAAAACTTTATCACTTATCTAAATAAAAAAGATTTCAAAGGAAATAAGTTTCAATAAGAAAACTTTAAACCTGAAACACAAAAACGGATCACAAAGGTAACAAGTTTCGTTAGTCAACCTGAAACTTGAAACCTGAAACCCCGAAGGAAACAAAACAAAATGGATTTAAAAGAAAAATTAGTATCGTCTTTTATGGCTTTTGAAGAGCGTGTTGATGTACATTCAGATTTGCATGACATACGCACCAATGCCTTAAAAAACTTTGAAAATAAAGGTTTCCCAACCAAAAAAGAAGAAGCCTGGAAATATACATCGCTAAACGCCATCTTAAAAAATGACTTCACTGTATTTCCAAAAAAAGAAAATGCAATTGAATTCAATCAGGTAAAAAAATACTTTTTACATGAAATCGATACTTATAAATTAGTATTTATTGACGGTGTTTTCAGTTCGCATTTGTCTTCTACGACACACGACGGAATTGACGTTTGCCTGATGTCTTCGGCATTGACCAAACCAAAATATAAAATGGTTATTGATACCTATTTCAATCAAATTGCAAGCAAAGACGAAAGTTTGACTTCTTTGAATACTGCATTTGCCTGTGAAGGAGCTTTTATCAATATACCACAAAAGAAAGTTGCCGATAAGCCAATCGAAATCATGTATTTCTCAACTGGAAACGAAGCAGCTTTGATGGTTCAGCCAAGAAATTTGATTATTGTGGGTGAAAATTCACATGTTCAGATTATTGAGCGTCACCAGAGTTTGAACGAAAATCCGGTTTTAACCAATTCGGTTACAGAGATTTTTACCCAAAAACGTGCGATTGTTGATTATTATAAAATTCAAAATGACAACAGCGAAGCCAACTTAGTTGATAACACTTATGTTTCCCAACAACAGGAAAGTCACGCTTATGTGCATACTTTTTCATTTGGTGGAAATATAACTCGTAACAATTTGAATTTTTATCATTTTGGTGAAAGATTGACAAGTACGTTAAATGGAATTACAATTCTAAGCGACAAACAACATGTTGACCACTACACTTTAGTAAAACATGCACAGCCAAATTGTGAGAGTTTCCAGGATTATAAAGGAATTTTTTCTGATCGTTCAACAGGAGTTTTCAACGGAAAAATTTTGGTAGAAAGAGAAGCTCAAAAAACAAATGCTTTTCAAAAAAGCAATAATATTTTATTGAGTGATAAAGCGACTATCAACGCAAAACCTCAATTGGAAATTTTTGCTGATGATGTAAAATGTTCTCACGGATGTACCATCGGACAATTAGATGAAACAGCTATGTTTTACATGCAATCTCGTGGAATCCCGAAAAAAGAAGCCAAAGCTTTATTGATGTACGCATTCTCTAATGCCGTTATCGAAAGCATCAAAATACCGGAATTAAAACAAAGAATTACTAAAATCATTGCTATGAAATTAGGAGTGAATTTGGGATTTGACTTATAGAAATTCCATTTATAAAAACTAAAAACCGACAAACTCAAAGCTTGTCGGTTTTTTTTATGAAGTTCTAATTTGAATAAATTCTCTGGATTATAATTCAAATCGTTTTCCCTGTTCCGGAAAAATTAATTTCAATCCCAAATCATTTTGAATTTTCAACTGCTCTTTAATTGTTTTAATATTTTTAGCCGGAGGTTTTAAATGTGTAATAATTATTTTAAAATTATTCAAAGAGCCTTTTCCTGCTAATTTCTCCAAAATATGAAGTTCTTTCATTAAATAATTCGGAGTCAGATGTCCAAATAAAAATTGATCCGGCTGTTCATTCGGAAAAGAAACTTCTATAAAAATTCCTTTCAATTGTTTATTTTGAATTAAAGGTGCAATTGCCGTCCATAATTCATGCAGATTATTGCTTTTTTCTACTATATCCGGGCCAGTGTCGCCTAGATATAAAGCAAAAGCATTGTCTTTTTTAATCAAAAAAGCCGCACTTTCATAAGGATTGACATGACTCAGCGGAAACGTTTTTACCGTCATTACTGTATTGGTAATTGGAGTTTCTTCGCCAATATTTAAAGTCTGAAAATGATAACGTTTAATATGAAAACCGGGACCATCATCTCCAAAATTAGCCCAGGTCAGATCGTTAAAATAGTGGTTTTGCATCATCTCCATACACTTCTGGGTTGCATAAACCGTTTTTGATGAATCAGCCGGAGAGTTAATGATCAAACCTGAAACATGGTCTAAATGGGCATGTGAAATCAAATATCCTTTAATATATTTTTTTAGGACTTCATTTGCAGGAACTTTGAAAACTTTATTTTCAATGGCTTTTTCAATTCCCGCATTGATAGTTCCGGCATCAAGACAAATAAAATCATTTGTACCGATAGGTGCCAATAAATAAGCCGAAAGATTCTTTTCTTCAATACCTCCTTTTACTCCCAAAGGTACCACCTGAAAAGATGACTTTTGCTGTTTTTGCGCAAATGCAGGGGTTGTAATTAAAATTAAACAAACCACAAACCTTATTAGTATTGACATATTTAAATATTTTATTGCTCCTGCAAATTTCATTAATTAAGATGGATTAATTGAATGATATTGATCAAAATGCTATTAAATAATCTTAAATTTACTGTTGATTCATTCAATAGAATCCATTTTGAAATAATATCTTTACAATTAAATATCACAATTTCAACCAAAAAAGTTAAAATGACAACAATAGCATCACAATTTGGAATAAATGAAGCTCTGGAAAAATTGGGCATTAAATTTATAAATGAAGGGACTTCAACTGGTGTAGAAAACTTTTCATCAGGAGAAATTTTAGACAGCTATTCTCCTGTTGACGGAAAATTAATTGCTTCTGTAAAAATGTCTACTCAGGAAGATTATGAAAAAGTGATGCGATCAGCGACTGAAGCATTCAGTACATTTCGCTTGATACCTGCACCACAACGTGGGGAAATCGTACGCCAGTTTGGAGAAAAATTACGTCAAAATAAAGAAGCTCTCGGAAAATTGGTTTCTTATGAAATGGGAAAATCATTGCAGGAAGGTTACGGAGAAGTTCAGGAAATGATTGACATCTGCGATTTTGCTGTTGGTTTATCCCGCCAATTACACGGATTAACGATGCATTCTGAAAGGCCCGGACATCGTATGTATGAACAATATCATTCATTAGGAGTGGTCGGAATTATTTCGGCTTTTAACTTTCCCGTTGCCGTTTGGGCATGGAATACTGCATTAGCCTGGATTGCCGGTGATGTCTGCGTTTGGAAACCTTCTGAAAAAACACCACTTTGCGGAATTGCCTGTCAAAATATTATGGCACAGGTTATCAAAGAAAATAATTTACCGGAAGGTATTTCCTGTCTGATAAACGGTGATTATACGATTGGCGAATTAATGACTACAGATACCCGCATTCCGTTAATTTCAGCTACAGGTTCAACCAGAATGGGAAAAATAGTCGCTCAGGCTGTTGCCGGACGTTTAGGTAAATCATTATTAGAATTAGGCGGAAACAATGCCATTATTGTGACTCCGGATGCCGATATAAAAATGACCGTCATTGGAGCTGTTTTTGGAGCGGTTGGTACAGCCGGACAAAGATGTACCTCAACACGAAGATTAATCATTCACGAAAGTATTTATGATAAAGTAAAAGAGGCTCTGGCTACAGCATATAAGCAATTACGAATCGGAAATCCGCTTGACGAAAACAATCATGTAGGTCCATTAATCGATATTCATGCTGTAGAAATGTATGCCAAAGCTTTGAACAGGGTTGTTGCAGAAGGCGGTAAAATTTTAGTTGAAGGAGGTGTACTTTCGGGAGAAGGTTACGAAAGCGGCTGTTACGTAAAACCAGCGATTGCCGAAGCAGAAAATTCATTCGAAATCGTACAGCATGAAACCTTTGCACCTGTTTTATATCTGATGAAATATTCCGGAGATGTAGAAAATGCCATCGAACAACAAAATGGTGTTGCTCAGGGATTATCATCTGCAATTATGACCAACAACTTACGTGAAGCCGAAAGATTTTTATCCGTAACAGGATCAGATTGCGGAATTGCAAATGTAAACATAGGCACTTCCGGAGCCGAAATTGGCGGAGCTTTTGGTGGAGAAAAAGAAACCGGAGGCGGCAGGGAATCAGGTTCGGATGCCTGGAAAATTTACATGAGACGCCAGACCAATACTATCAATTATACAACCAGCCTTCCACTCGCTCAAGGCATAAAATTTGATTTGTAAATTTAAAAGTTATCAAAATCATAAAAGGCTTCCAAAATTTGGAAGCCTTTTACTTTAATTAAAACTGGTAGATAGTATGGATTATTTTTTAATGATAATTTTAGTTGTAACACTGCCTTCAGTATGAACTTTTACTAAATAACTGCCATTAGCAAGATTGCTCATGTCTACAACATTATTATTTCCCTGTTGTGTATTTACCAAAACTCCTGTTAAATTGTACACTTCCACTTTTTGAATCGCATGATCTGAATTTATGTTCAATTCACTTGAAACCGGATTTGGATAGAGTGTTATTGGTGAAGCGCTCACTGGCTCTTGTATTTCAAGATCAGAGGATTTACGTGCAGTCGAATTAAATGTTGTACTTATGTAATACAGATTGGCTACAGATCCTTTTGTTATTGTATTTACACCTGCCGGAAGAGATAATGTAACTACTCCTGCCGAAGCCGTGTAAGAAACATTATTAACTTTTACTGTTCCTGTAAAATTAGAATCAAATACTAAAGTTAAATTCGAAGCACTCGTTGTGGTAAACTTAATCGATGTACTTGATTCGATTTTTAAACGGGCTGTTAATGTTAAACCTGCATACGTTCTTGAACCCGCTGTAGAATTCATATTTCCTGTAATGGTATAAAACGAGCTTGTTTTTCCGGAAAGGGTAAAATTATGAATCTGATTTCCGGTTGGCGTACCTGTATTTACTGTTATAGTTCCTGAACCTGCAGCAGCAGCTCCCGTTCCTATCGTACTAATTGAATAAGCAAGAGTTGCAGTAGGTGTTCCTGTAATTGTTATCGTTTTGGCGCTGGTGTTTTTTACAAAACTAACTCCCGATGCTGGCAAACCTGTTACGGTTGCATCTGTTGCAGATCCTCCCCAAGTAAAAACAATAGAACTAATTGTAGTGCCACTGGTTACTGTCTGGTTGTTATTACTTGTTGAAGTAAGAGTCTGGGCACTTACTGGTGTAACTGTGATTGTTCCTGATCCTGTTACTGCAGTTCCCGTTCCGATTGTAGCAATGGAATAAGATACGGTAGCTGTTGGAGTTCCGGTAATGGTAATGGTTTTAAAAATAGTGTTTTTTACAAATGTAATTCCTGATGCTGGTAAACCCGTTACAGCAGCATCTGTAGCACTTCCACCCCAAGTGAAAACAATCGAACCAATCGCAGTTCCGTTTGTTACATTTTGATTATTATTACTTGTCGAAGTCAGCGTTTGACCACTCGCAGGCGAAACAGTGATTGTTCCTGATCCTGTTGCTGTATTTCCGGTTCCTGTAGTAGCAATGGAATAGGATACCGTAGCTGTTGGAGTTCCGGTAATGGTAATGGTTTTGGCAGTAGTGTTTTTTACAAATGTAATACCTGATGCCGGTAATCCGGTTACTGTGGCATCGGTTGCACTTCCTCCCCAGGTAAATATAATGGAAGCAATTGCACTACCTGCAACAACTGTCTGATTATTATTTGAAGTAGAGTTAAGAGTCTGATTGCTTACAGGTGGATTGCTTTCTCCCTGAACTGCAACCAACGTCGTATTATAATTTGTAAGTGCCGATTTTAATGCTGAAATCACTAAAGAAGAAGTGTCATCCACAGCATTGTTAAAAGTCCATTTTAAATCACCTCCTGACACACGGCCTGCATATTGCGTAATTTTTGTTCTTGCAGCTGCGGGCTGATCAATTACTAAATTTTTGACATATAAAGCGGCATTGGTATCAAAATTATTATACACATTGCCTCCGGATTTTGATTTAATGCTGCTGCTAACAGTCTCTCCTCTTGTAGAAGCCACATAAGCATCAAAATCAGTAGTTGAACTAATTTTACCTGAGATATTGTATAGAGGATTGGTGTCTCCGTAAGCTACAAAACGCATTGAATTGGTTCCGTTTGAAGCATCAAAAGTATTATTGAATGCTTTTATAATTCCGCCTGCTTCACCAGAGAAAGTTCCCATATTACCCGGATTGTTTACCTGATTAGCCTGATCCCAGACATCAGTTCCCTGTAATGATATCATCATCGGATTTTTACTGTTGCGATAGTAATTCCCTTCAACAAATAAAGAAGAACCCAAAGTAGATCCTGATCCGTATTTTGAAACACCATCAAAGTAATTATTATAAATGTGAGCCGAATAATAACGAACACGCGGATGACGGGAATCAGAATGATCAAACCAGTTATGGTGATAGGTAATGTACAAGCCAGAGGTTGTTCCTTCGCTTAGACCTAAAAGACTTGCTTTTCCACTATCCCAAAAGTGATTGTAAGAAAATGTTACATAGGTTGACCCTTTGTTATCCATTGCACCATCTCCTTTTATCTGGTCAGCATCGCTACCGGCATTTCCATAAAATAAATCGCAATTATGAACCCAAACGTGATCATTTTTATCCTGTAGTCCAACATTATCTCCAGCACTGCTGTTACAATTCATTAGTCCAAGATTGTTTATTTCTATATTAGAAGCCGACTTCAGACGAATTCCCATTCCGTTTACAACCGCATCATTTCCAACACCTTCCAAAGTAAGATAGCTGTTAGCGTTGTTGGCATTTTCAATCGTAATATCGCCGCCTTCCATTACGGCCATATCAGTTATGTTTCCGATAAGACGAATGATAAAAGGACGAGTATCTTTTCCTTTTTTAATTCCATATAAAATATTTTGCAGTCCAACGCAAGGATTTGTGCTGGCCCCTGTAATATTCATTGAAATAGTATTCTTTGTATTTTGGGTAATGTAAAGAATTACCGCATTGTCTTTTGTAGTTCCATCAGCCTTGTATCCTCCGGGAACACGGCCGCCGTCAAAAGCAAATCCATTACGATCTTGGGCCACAACAATTAAATTGCTAGTTGTCGATCCCGTTCCTTCAGTTCCGGAAATAACCGGTCTTATCTTAAGGGTATAAGTTCCTGCCTTTAATCCGGGAACATCTGCACGATAATAACTGCCGTAACTGCGAATAAGCTGGTCGTCTATTTTTCTATCCGTAATACCCTCTCCGGAATAGTAGACGTTATAACTCTGTGCATTACTGACAGGCTGCCATTTTACAAATGCTGATTCCAGCCATCCGGCTGCTTCATTAATTTGAATTTGCTGTGACCATACCTGCACGGACATAAGCAAAAAGGCTAAAAAAAGTAGGTTTTTTTTCTTCATTGTGATTTTGGTTAATTGATAGTTAATAAAAAGTGGTTTTAATCAAAAATGTAATCGATTACGCAAAAATAAATAAACTTTTGATATTCGTAATAATTTTAGAATAAAAAAACACATATAATAATTATAAGGTAAATAAATAAACAAAATGTAATAAATTACATTTTGTGTAATAAATTACATACATTACCGGATGTCTTATTATATGGGGTCTTCTGAAACTTTCTAAATATGGAAATTGAAGTTATAATGGATATTGTAGTATAGTTTTCCTGAAGAGAAAAAACTTTTATGATTAAAAAAATTTACAGGAAAAATATTATAATTTATTCTAACCAATTATTAATCATATTAAACATGATTAAATACAAAACAAAAAAAGCGTCAATTTGAAAATTCAAATTGACGCTTTTTTTTTAGCTTTTTGCCTAAAGAATTATAAATTAAAGGAAGCCCCTAAACTAAAAGTAACCTGATTATTTAAATGATCAAAAATATCATTATCATTATTATATTTCGCAATTGGAAATCCTAATTCGGTAAAAACTCCAAACCCTTCCGTAAAGAAGTAGCGGCCTCCTACATGACCACCAAAATTTTTCAATCCCAAACTCAGACCTGGATAAAGATCTAATTTTTCATCAATATTAAAAACGGTTCCTAAGTTGGCATTAATTCTGAATTTTGCATCAAACCTGTCTTTAAAATCTGGTTTTTCATTAGTATATGGAGTCGTACCACCATTGTAGAATCCTGAAAATTCATTTACTCCCAATAAATAATTAGCTACAAATCCGTAAGAGAAATTTTCAGCAAGACCAAAATCAATAGAAGCCTGGATGCCGCTGCCATCATTTTGTAGATTTGCACCAATATTAATTTTTGTATCTCCTTTACCCTTAAAAGCTTGCTGTGCCTGAGTAGTTCCAATTACGGTTAGCAATAATAATGTAAAAACTTTTTTCATAATGTATTAATTAATTTGAGGTGCAAAAATAAACTTTTAAGATCTAATTTCTGCCTCTTTCCTCAAAATACAATTCGTTTAGCGGATCACTTTGCCAAAACTCTTTTGTATCTACATTCATGATTGTCAATGGTCCTTTAAATGCGGCTCCAGTATCAACATTCCATACACATGCCTTATTTACAGGAACGGTTTTACCAATTCGGGTTACCGGAGTATGCCCAATAAAAATTTCTTTATATAAGGTAAATCGTTTTGGATAAAACAAATCGTCAGGTTTCATGTTTGGATCTAATGAAAGTGCGGTTTCCCATAAAGTTCTGTCCCAATAAAATGTTTTCGAAAAATATTCGTAACTGACCCCATTTAGATTCGAAAATCCTGCATGAACAAACAGGCGGTCTTCTGCATCAATATAATAATCCTTAAGATTCTCTAAAAATTTTATGTGTATTTCCTTTTGCTCATCGTTTAGTTTCTCATAAGCCAAAACAGTAGCCTCTCCTCCATGCTGGTACCAAAGTTCATTATTTCTGTCATTCTTGAGCCATTCTACCAATAGCTCATCATGATTTCCTCTGATACAGATGCAATTTTGCCTGCTTTGAAGATGAATTAAATAATCAATTACCTGTGGCGACTGGCTCCATCCATCCACATAATCACCAAGAAATATTAAAGTATCCTTTTCAGTAACTCCCGCTTTTTCCATTACTTGTTCAAGAGCGAGTAAACCTCCATGTATATCGCCTATAACAAATTTTCTCATTTTAAATTGTTTATTCTGAAGTTGTAAAAATATAAAAATGATTCGCTTTAGAATATGTAATTATAAAACTTAACTCAATATAAGTTTAAGATTTACAAATTCATTTCTTTTACTTAAAAAAGCATAAATCAGATTTAAATTTAATGAAAAAATCCCAAGGCATTTAGAAAATATTCTGCTCTTGGGATAATTTATTTTAAAATCTTAAAACTAAACTCCTAACTTCTTAGCAATTTCAGTTGGTATTCCGCCCTTATTTACCATTAATGCAGTTGTTTTGTATTTTACGAAATTCTTGGTAACAAACAGGAAACCTTTGTAGTCATTTGTTTCTCCCCAGGAATTTTTTACAATGTAATATTCTCTTCCTGTTTGATCTTTGGCTAAACCAATAATATGCATTCCGTGATCGTCTGTAGTAGTATAATTATCAAACGCAGCCTGGCGCATTTCAGGAGTAATTTCTGGTTCCGGTTTTGGTCCGTTGAACATGTCTGCTTTTTCTTCAGCTGTCATATCATCGAATTTTTTGGCCGGAACATAAGCAACACCATTTTTCCAGCTGAAGCTTTTCTCACTCACGTCAGTTGCCCACGCTACTGTGTAACCTTTTTTCAAAGCATTGTCAATAACATCTGTCATATCGTTTACTTTTACATTATAAACCTGATCAAATGACCAGTTGTCCGGCACCATCATTGTTGTTTTTTGATAATATGGAGAAGTTGTAAATGATGATATTTCGATATATTCATCAGGATTAATTCCAACTATTTCTTTAGCAAAAGTTTGAGGCGTATAATTTTTTCCTTTGTAAGTAAAACTTTCAGGCACTTTTCCTAAATAAGAATCTATAACTGCAGCATATGCTTTTTGCCAGTTTGGCGTCAATTCTCCATTTGGATTCTTAACTACAGCTGTTAAAACACCTTCAATCAGGGCTCCCATTTCACCAAATTTATTTTTATCCGTTCCGTAGTTTAAACCCGTATACACTTCTCTCGGAACAGTTCCGTATTTTTTATACATATTAATTACGTCATGCAATGCACCACCGTCACCTAACGTAACTGCTCCATGCATACGTACATAATTAATTCCTTTTTCAACATAAACATTTCTTGCCGAATAAATCTGAGATAATTCTACTGGCTGTTTTCCCAGACGAATCATTTCTGACTCTAAAAAAGAATTAGTAGAATAACTCCAGCATGTTCCTGAAGATCCCTGCGTTTTTACCGAAGTAGTCCCCAAATTAATTTGTTCTGTGAATTTAAAGTTCTCTTTACTTTTATCACTTGCATTTAACTTTAGTGAATTTACCAAAACATCCTGTGCAAAACAGCCGCTAACACCAACTAAAAAGGCAGATGCTACGACAACTGATTTCATTGTAATTTTATACATAATCAATGATTTAAATAGTTACATATTAGTAGCCATTATTATATTTGTGTTACAAAACAATTAAATAATAAATAATTTGTTTGATTTGCATGAGTTAATTTTTTCACAAACTTTTTCTTGTGCTATATTACCTTACAAATTATAAAAATTAAAATTCTCATTACACTAATACTAAATATTATTATTCATCTAAATATGTGGTATTTTGGTGGCTTCAAAAAAGCAATAACCTGAAATGTACCAACTCCAAAAAGAGATATACTTAGGAAACACCAAAAAAATATTCAACAATACAAAAGGTATTGCAGTTGTAGAAACTGAGTATCAAAAGAAGGTTTATGAAGGCTGGCACTCCCATAATAATGCTCATATAACACTTTTTTTAAAAGGCGGAACGACGGAAAAGCGAAAGAACTTTAGTGAAACAGTTGGCCCTGGCTCCTTGCTATTTTATCATAGTGAAGAATTGAATTTAAATCAGAATACACTTTTCCCATCCAAAAATATTAATATCGAGATTGAATAAAATTTATTAAAAGAACTTCAGCTAAGTGAAGCAACAATCGAAAAATCAATTCAAAATACAACACTTACGAAATTCATAATTTTAAAGATTTTCAAAGAAAGTTTGGTAGCTGATGCTTTTTCGGGAGATACAATTACGATGTTATTTTCCCAATTATCAAATACTTCCCATCTGGAACGGTTTGAAAAAAGTCCGTTTTGGGTTAAAAGTTTAAACGAACTATTAAATGATTGTTGGAATGAGAATCCAAATTTACAGGATTTGTCTCAGATATTAAACTTAAATCCTATTACGATATCAAAGCATTTTCCAAAATATTTCGGCTGCACTTTGGGAGAATATATGAGACGAATAAAAATAAATCGTTCGCTTTCACTGATACAATCCAAAAATACAAATCTGACAGAAATTAGTTTTCAGTGTGGATTTTCTGATCAAAGCCGTTTTATCAGAACGTTTAAAAATCAAACCGGATTTTTACCCAAACAATTTCAAAAATTATAAGGCAGGCAAATTTCATTCTATTTTTTGGTTTAATGGCAATCTACATTTGCTTTAAATTAATACTTAAACCAAATCGAAATGGAAAACCTTACTACAAAACAAAAAATATTTAAATCCTCTGTAACCAAGATGATTCTTGCCTTGCTTGTTTTTATGGCAGTTGTGATTATAGGACAACAGATTGCTTCAAAATTACTTGCCTTGACTCCATTAGACAAAGACTACAGAAACCTTTTAAAAGGACTTTTTGTTTCGACATCATGCATATTAACCTATATTGTTTTCTTTAAAAAATATGAAAAAAGGAATGTAACAGAATTTGCTTCAAAAAGACTTGCCAAAAATCTTATCATTGGAATTTTAGTTGGCTTTACTCTTCAATCATTGACTATTTTAGTCATTTACCTAAACGGAAGTTATAGTGTTGTGGCTGTAAACCCTATTTCGTTTATCCTGATTCCTTTTGCCATTATGTTTACAGTGGCTATTATAGAAGAAATATTGGTTCGCGGAATTATCTTTAGAATTTTAGAAGAAAAACTCGGAAGCTATATTTCTCTTACCATTTCGTCTGTCCTGTTTGGCGTTTTTCATCTGGCAAATCCTAACGGAACTTTAATTTCAGTAATATGCATAATTACTGCAGGTTTTTTATTTGGAGCTGCTTTTATTTACAGTCGTAGTTTATGGCTTCCCATTGCTATACACTTTGCCTGGAACTTTACACAATCAGGAATCTTTGGCGCTATTACATCTGGAAATGAAAAAAAAAATAATTTATTGGAGTCGAAAATACAAGGTCCTGAATATATTACTGGTGGCGAATTTGGTCCTGAAGGTTCCATTCAGGCTATTATTTTCTGTGTAATTGGAACAATTCTATTTTTAATTTTAATTCATAAAAAAAATAAAATCATTAAGCCGTACTGGAAAAAAAATTAATTTTGACTCATAATTAAGTTAATAAATACCATAAAAAAAACCGTCAATACACTTGACGGTTTTCTTATTTTAAATCCTGAATCAACTATTCAATTTCAGAAACTCTCATGGTGTTTACCATTCCTTTATCTTTAATCGGCATTGCAGCAAGATTAATTAGATAATCTCCTTTTTGCGCATATCCTTTTGCAATTGCAATTCTATTTACATCTGTAACGGTATCATCTGTACTTTCTTCATTATCATAAAAGAATGATTTAACACCCCACAATAAATTCAATTGCGTTAAGATTCTTTTGTTTGAAGTAAATACCAAAATATGTGCTGATGATGGTCTCCATGCTGAAATTTGAAAAGCAGTATAACCGCTGTTTGTCAAAGTACAAATAGCTTTCGCCTGAATTGTATTTGCCATTAAAGCAGCTTGCTGGCAAATTGTTTTTGTTATAAAACGTTTTGTTTTAATTTGAGGCGTATTTTGTGGCACATGAATTAGCGGTGAATCTTCAACAGCTTCACATATTTGAGTCATTCTTTGAATTACCTGAACCGGATAATTACCTGCTGCAGTTTCTCCTGACAACATTACGGCATCTGCTCCATCCATAACCGAGTTGGCTACGTCATTTACTTCTGCACGTGTTGGCGTTAAACTGGTAATCATTGTTTCCATCATTTGAGTCGCAACAATTACCGGAATTCTTGCCGTTTTAGCTCTGCGAATCAGATCTTTTTGTACTAATGGTACTTCATGAGCAGGAAGTTCAACTCCCAAATCACCACGGGCTACCATCAAACCATCGCAGTTAGCGATAATTTTATCAATATTTTCAAGCGCTTCCGGCATTTCAATTTTTGCAACAATCGGAATTTTATATTCAGAATGTTTGTCGATTAATTCTTTCAGATCTTGCAAATCGCGAGGCGTTTTTACAAATGAAAGAGCAATCCAATCTACTTTTTGCTCGATTGCAAAAATAGCATCAGCAATATCCTTTTCTGTTAAGGCAGGTAATGAAATTTTTGTGTTTGGTAAATTAACTCCTTTTTTAGATTTCAATTCTCCTCCCTGAATAACTTTGGCAACAACTTCTGTGTTTTTATCTGTCGAAATAATTTCAAAAATCAATTTACCATCATCAAGCAAAATACGCTCTCCCGGATTTACATCATTTGGAAAGTTTTGATATTTCATGAACACTTTTTTAGCTGTTCCTAAAATATCTTCTGCAGTTGTGAAAGTGATAATATCGCCATCGTTAACTACAGTTCCTTCTTCCATTACTCCAACTCTTAGTTTTGGACCCTGTAAATCTCCAAGGATTGCTGTTGTATAGCCAAATTCAGCATTTAAACCTCTAATAATATCGATTTTTTCTTTTACACCTTCATAATCAGCATGCGAAAAATTGATTCTGAACACGTTAACCCCTGCCTCAATCATATCTTTGATAATCTCGCGAGTACTACATGCAGGTCCAAGTGTGGCTACAATTTTGGTTTTTTTGTTTGTTGACATTTTATTAAAAAATTAAATTGTTTTTTGATTTAAGTTTATTAGTATCGACAGCATACACTGCTGCGATACTTTCTATTGCGTTTAATTTTTGTTGAATTTCTGAAAAATCAATTGCCTCTTCGCTATTGTCAATTTTCAGGAAAAAATCTACTTTTTTAAATTCAGGAAGTAAATGAATTGTTGTTGAAACCTCACTTGTTTCATTGGAAAACAAATCCTGTAAATCATTCGTACTCACTGAAATGATTTCATTTTTATTCTGAATTAAATTCCACGATAATGCTTTCTCAGTATCATAATAATAGAATCTCGAAAAATTTGCTACTCCTTCCTTAGTTTGAGCGTGAATCTCGTTTTTGCTCTTACTTAAGTTTACAGGAAGAATTTTATTGATAAAATAGGCCAGCCGGTAATCTTCTAAAGAAGTATGGATTGCCATTAAATAGTAATCAATTTCGTCAAATTCGCCTAAATCCAATCTATGAACAGCCATATCATGAAAAATCAAGTTGTAAATATACTATTTCTATTGAACCATCTATAATTCAAGAGGACATGTTTTTGTTAATTTATAAACGAAAACGATATAGTCTTAAGAATGGGAAAGTAAAAAACCCGTTATTTCTTATCTATTTTTTCCTGAAATGCAAAATACGCACGTTGTGATGCTTTCTCTTCGGCTTTCTTTTTAGAAGTTGCTCTCGCTCTGGCTATCACTTTATCATCTATACTTAACTTGACACCAAATAATCTTTGACCGTCAATTCCGTTATCTTCAAAAATGTCATAATGAAAAATTCTCTTTTCTTTCTGGCACCATTCGATAACTAAACTTTTATAACTAATTACCTTTCCTTCGAGACGGGCAATATCTACATAAGGAGTAATAACTCTTTTTTGAATAAATTTTTCACAGAAAGCATAACCTCGATCGAGATAGATCGCCCCTACAAGTGATTCAAAAATGTTTCCATGAATATTTTCTCCGAAATGCTGAACCGGTACTTTACTTTCCACAAACCGAACCAGATTTAAATCCTTCCCCAGCTCATTCAAATGTTCCCTGCTCACAATTTTAGACCGCATTTTAGTCAGGTACCCTTCGTCTCCATTAGGTACTTTGCTAAATAAATGTGCTGCAATTACAGAACTTAACATAGCATCACCCAGAAACTCCAATCGTTCATAATTTATTGGCATGCCGGCTTCATCTAATTTATTAGACGAGCGATGCGTAAAGGCTTTCTTATAATGCTGAATCGAAATTGGCTGAAAACCAAGTATTTTCTGAATAGTATCAAAAAAAATCCCGTCTTCTTGTGAACGGGATTTTGAAAGTATTTTTTTGAAAATATTCATATTCAAAATTATTCTGCTAGTTTTTTAAACAATACACATGCGTTGTGTCCGCCAAAACCAAAAGTATTGCTCATAGCAACATTTACTTCTCTTTTTTGAGGCTTGTTCAATGTAAGATTTAATGACGGATCAATATTTTCATCCACAACAGTATGATTAATTGTTGGAGGAACAATACTATATTTCATTGCCAAAATAGAAGCAATAGCCTCAATAGCTCCGGCAGCTCCTAGTAAGTGACCTGTCATTGATTTTGTTGAATTGATATTGATGGTTTTTGCATGATCACCAAACACAGCACTGATTGCTTTTAATTCAGCAACATCTCCTAATGGAGTTGAAGTTCCGTGAGTGTTGATATGGTCAACATCTTCAGGATTCAATCCTGCGTCTCTCAAAGTATTTTTCATTACTGCGATAACACCAATTCCTTCAGGATGTGGTGCCGTTAAGTGGTAAGCATCAGATGACATTCCGCCTCCACCAACTTCACAATAAATTTTTGCGCCTCTTGCTTTCGCATGTTCGTACTCTTCAAGAACCAAAGCTCCTGCTCCTTCACCCAAAACAAAACCATCTCTGGTTGCGTCAAAAGGTCTTGAAGCCGTTTCCGGACTTTCGTTTCTTGTAGATAATGCATGCATGGAACTAAAACCTCCCATACCCGCAATAGTAACAGCAGCTTCTGATCCACCTGATATGATGACATCACACATCCCTAAACGGATGTAGTTAAAAGCATCAATTAAAGCATTCGCAGAAGAAGCACAAGCTGAAACAGTAGTATAATTAGGTCCCATATAACCATTACGCATCGAAATATGTGCTGGTGCAATATCGGCAATCATTTTAGGAATAAAGAAAGGATTGAATTTTGGAGTTCCATCACCTTTGGCATAGTATAATACTTCATCCTGAAAAGTTTCCAAACCTCCAATTCCTGCTCCCCAGATAACACCTACCCTTTGTTTGTCGATATTATCATCTGTAAGTCCTGCATCCTTAATAGCTTCATCACTTGCTGCAACTGCATATTGGGCAAATTTATCCAGTCTGCGAGATTCTTTGCGATCCATAAAATCCTCAATATTGAAGTTTTTTACTTCGCAGGCAAATTTAGTTTTATGTTTTTCTGTATCGTAATACGTTATTGGGGCAGCACCGCTAACTCCATTAATAAGCGCATCCCAATATTCCTGGATATTATTCCCGATAGGAGTAAGTGCGCCTAATCCTGTTACAACAACTCGCTTTAATGCCATAAATATGTATTTTATCTTTAACAAATAAAACCCACGCTTTCTTAACTGTATTGTTTACTTAAGAGCCATGGGCATTACAATATAAATATATTTTTTGATTGAAATTCAATCGGAATTTAAATTTTAAAAAAATAATAACACCCGACCTATATAACATATAAAATCGGGTGTGTATTTATTATTTTTTAGCTTCCTCGATGTAAGAAATAGCTTGACCAACAGTAGCAATGTTTTCTGCTTGATCGTCTGGAATCTGAATATCAAATTCTTTTTCGAATTCCATAATAAGCTCAACAGTGTCTAATGAGTCAGCTCCTAAATCATTAGTGAAGCTTGCTTCTGTTACAACTTCGTTTTCGTCAACACCTAATTTGTCTACGATAATCGCTTTTACTCTTGATGCAATGTCTGACATAATCTTTAATTTTAGAATTTAATTTGTTGGCAAAAATAAAAAACTTTATTTTAAAACAACTATTTAGTT
>Ga0247805_1000320_pt1 | contig 26409 bp, 27 predicted proteins | sample UWRJL044104R1_FD_180930 | JGI IMG/M metagenome (GOLD analysis project Ga0247805, IMG submission 180930) | Plant litter microbial communities from Arlington Agricultural Research Station in Wisconsin, United States - UWRJ-L044-104R-1 | ecosystem: Environmental > Terrestrial > Plant litter >... | reverse complement strand
AGACAGCGACACCCAGCGTGGTCTCTGCGCCGGCCTTGAGACTGAAGTACGACTTGATGCCACTCGTTGTCGAGTACATGCGCCCGACGACGGTGTCGATGTCTTTGTAGGTCTTCTTCTTCGTTGCACCGCAGACATCTGTCTTGTTGAACACCGCTGTCACGTCACCAGGAACGAGCGCCGGGTCGGCAACTTCGTCGGTCACGAGCTCGACGTCCGCGACATCCTCCGCACTATCGGCGGTGAGCTCGCCGTCAGGCGCCAGCTCGCTTGCGAAGGAATACGAGGCAACGCCCTCTGGCGACCACGCCTGCACTTCGAGGTTGATCGCCCCACCTTCGCCCGCAAGTCGTTCGGCGACCGAGTCGTCGCCCACTCGCAGCGCGAAACCGCCGCCCTGGGTGGTGAGGGCCTTGCCCAGCGGAATGAGGTTCACGGAATCGCCGTCGGCCATGGCGGCGAGAACCTCGTTGCTCGGCCACCCCCACAGCACTACGGGGTTGCCCGCGGCAACGGGCGTGCCGCTCGCGTCATCGAGCGTGCCGCGCACGAGTGGGGTGCCGGCCAACTCGGAAGAGAGCGGAATCTCGGTGAGCCACTCATCGGCTACCGCTGCGCCCCCTCCCGAGTCATCGGCCACGGCGGTCGGAGGCAGCGTCGCGCCGAACGCGAGCGCCGTGCCAAGCACGGCCGCGAGGGCGATGTCGCCAAGGCGACTCGGGAAGGTAGTGGAATCACGGAACATGGACATCGCCTTTACATGGGTAAAGCTGCCCCGCACGCGGAAAGAAACGACGAGGCGGCAGTGGATATGCACGTGCTTAAACACTTGTGTCGCGATCGCTGACTGGACGGGGAGCCGAGCGGCTCGTCCGTGCGTTGGGATGATGATACTCATAAGTCTGTAGACTGACAAGTAGCATTCCACAACCGTTGAAACCGTGACGGCGACATCGGTAGAGGGCACCCTGCAGAAGACACTCGGGCGTAACTTGCGCGCATACCGCTCTGAGCGGGGCTTGAGCCAGGAACAGTTCGCGGAACTGCTCGGAGTACACCGCACCTACATGGGCGGCGTCGAGCGCGGCGAGCGCAACCTCACTCTGAAGTCGGTCGAGCGCATCGCACAGAAGATCAGCGTCGACCCCCTCGAATTGCTCAGGGAGAAGCCCTAGGGCGGTAGCGCGACCAAGGCCCGCGCTAGCCGCGCGACGCTCTCTCTGCTGACCTCGATCGACCTGTCGACGCCGTCGCCGACGTACACCCACGGCGCGGTCTCGCCATCGAGCATGTGCATCTCGATCATCAGCTCGACCGCGCCAGAGCTGGCGACCACCGGCACATCGACAATCGCACCTCTGTGTCGCGCTGTGCCCTCGTCTTCAGCGGCATGGTCGGCGACGCACCAGGCCGGGCATTGGGTTTCTTCGTTCACGAGGTCAACGTAACGAGAGTGGACGACATCCGAGGGCGGCCTGTGGAGGCAGCCCCTGCGACGGCACAGTGAGGGAGAGGATGAGCAAGACCGCCGTTAAACACGAGAAGCCACCCCGAAGGATGGCTTCTCGACAACTGTGGACCCTAGGAGATTTGAACTCCTGACCTCCTCGATGCGAACGAGGCGCGCTACCAACTGCGCCAAGGGCCCGTATGTTGCGTAGCTACGTTACCACTTAGAACTAGGCACTCGCACGACGGCGACGCAGCACGGCATCGATGTCGGTCGTGACCGCGGCGTCGGTCTCGACGACTCCCATCGCGGCAAAACGACTCGGCGCCTGGCGCTCGATCGGCGCAACTTCGGGGGCCGCGGCCGCGGCACGAAGAGCCTCATCAGACGAGGCCGCCGCACGGCGCATCTCTGCAACAACGGCTGCTGCATCGAACGCGGGCTGGGGCGCGACCGAACGCGACTGGTAGACGGGTCGCGGCACACCAACAGGGGTCCAGGTGCGGGGGGCGACGGGTTCTGCGACCTCCGCAACCGGGGCGGCGCTCATGCGCACAACCCGCGGCGCACGCGCAACGGGAGCGGCAACACGAGCTCGGGGAGCGCGAGCAAGTCGCCCGAGCAGAGCAACGGACGAGACAACGGCAACCCCGGCAAAAGCGACAGCGACGGGAGCAACAGCCGCGAGCCCCGCCACGAGAAGCACGGTGAGCGCGAGAGCAGAAACGAGAAAAATGATGGATGTCACGGCGCGCGTACGGCGCAGGCGCTGGGCGGCCGTCGAGCGAACCTTTGCGGCAGCGACGCCGCTCGGTTGCAGCGCGGCGAGCTCACGTGCGGCAGCGCGCGCGATGGCGGCGTCGCGGGCGCGAGCCGTCGCATCCATCACCTGTTTGTTTTTGAGGGTGCGCTGTTGCTCTGCGACGCTGCGTGCGGTTGTTTCGGCGCGGATCGCTTCGGGCATCTCGGCGGTCTCGGCGAGCACGCGCAGGGTCTGCTGAAGACGCACGGCGTTGCGCTCTGTCGCGTCGTACTCACGTCGGCGAAGCCAGCTCGGAACGAGGTAGACCATCCACAGTCCGGCGGCGAGAGCGAGCATTACGCCGCCACCCGCGACTCCACCGATTTCCATTCCCCTACGGTACGAGGCGACGCGCGAAAATCAGGGAAGGCGCGCGATAAGCGGATGCGATGCGGCGGCACGATCTGCGTCGGAGACGCGTGCAACGTCTTCTGGTGCCCTGCCATCGAGCCACCGACGCAAAACGCCCGTCGGAACCTCTTCGACCGTCAACCCAAAACAGAAGTGGTCGCGCCAGTCTCCGTTGATGTGAATGTAGCGACGGCGAAGCCCCTCGTACCGAAAGCCGAGCTTCTCAACGACGCGCAGCGACGGCTCGTTCTCCGGGCGAATGCAGATCTCCATACGGTGCAGGCCGACGGTGAAAAAACAGTGATCGGTCGCGAGCGCGACGGCCGTCGGGGTGAGGCCGAGACCGGCGAACCGCTCGCTCACCCAGTAGCCGATCGTCGCACTCGAGAGCGACCCGTAGGTGAGCCCAGAGACATTGAGCTGCCCGGCGAGCTGCCCCTTGTACTCGATGATGTACGGAAGCCCGAGCCCCGCGCGCGCGTTCGTCTGCAGGTGACGGATGCTCGCGCGCACGTCGAAGCTCATCGGCCCAACCGGGTTGGTCGCCTCCCACTTGCGCAACCAACCACGGTTGTCGAGAAGTTCACGCTCGAGCGCCTTCGAATCCCGAAGTCGGATCGGGCGAATCGTTATATCGCCCTCGCGGAGGGTCGGGATGAGGGCGGCCACCTGACTAGTCCAGGTTCGCCGAGAATTCCTTGAGCCACGGCTTGAGTTCTGCACCGAGGTCGTCGCGGTCGACGGCCAGCTGAACAATCGCCTTGATGTAGTCGACGCGGTCGCCCGTGTCGTACCGACGGCCACGGAAGACAACACCGAAGACTCCCCCGGCGATGTTTCCCTCAGCGAGCGTCAATAGCGCGTCGGTGAGCTGGATCTCGTTGCCCTTTCCGGGCGGCGTCTTCTCGAGAACGTCGAAGATCTCGGGCTGCAGAACGTAGCGACCGATAATTGCGAGATTGGATGGCGCGGTGCCGGGTGCTGGCTTCTCGACGAGTGACGTGATCCGCACGACGTCATCGACATCGGTTGCCTCAACTGTCGCGACGCCGTACATGTGCGCGACGGCGGGATCCACCTCGAGCAGCGCAACGATTGTGGCGCCGCGGGTTTCGGCCTCTTCGATCATGCGCGAGAGAAGAATGTCGCGAGCGTCTATCAGGTCGTCACCGAGGAGTACGGCGAACGGCTGCTGCCCAACGTGCATGCGCGCACGGAGCACCGCGTGGCCGAGGCCGCGGGGGTCACCCTGGCGCACGTAGTGCACGTCGGCGAGGTCGTTCGAGAACTCGACCTTCTGCAACTTGTCGGTGTCGCCCTTTGTGGCGAGAGTCGCCTCGAGCTCGGTTGCGCGGTCAAAGTGGTTCTCAAGTGCAGTCTTGTTGCGGCCCGTGATGAGCAGCACATCGTTGAGTCCGGCCGCGACGGCCTCCTCGACGACGTACTGAATCGCGGGCTTGTCTACGACAGGAAGCATCTCCTTGGGCATCGCCTTTGTGGCGGGGAGAAAGCGTGTACCGAGACCCGCCGCAGGAATAACTGCCTTGGTTATCTTAAAAGCCATTCTCCTAGGCTACCCGGCATGGCCTCGTAGGATAACTCTTATGAGCTCAGATACGGCTAATGACAAGCGAGCGCTGCGAGCCGAGCTCCGCGAGCGCCGCCGCACGCTGACCTCAACGGAGCGTTCGGCCGCCGCCTCGGCGATCACCACACACCTCGAATCGTTGACGTCGAGCCTTGGCGTCACCTCGATCGCCGCGTACCTCTCTACCCCCGACGAGCCGTCAACCCGCGAGTTTCTCAAGTGGGCGTGCGACAGCGGCATCCGGGTTCTGCTTCCCATCTCGCGCGAAGACGGCCTGCTCGACTGGGCTCCCTACGACGGCTCAGATGAAGACGAAGACCTGCTCGGAATGCCGACCCCGACAACGGGAGTTCTTGGCCCCATCGCGATCAACAGTGTCGATCTCATCGTTGTGCCCGCGGCATCCGTCGACCGCTCTGGAATGCGCATGGGCTGGGGTCGGGGCTACTTCGACAAGACGCTCGGCAGCATGGAACGCTGCCCGCCGGTCTATGCTGTGATATTCGACAATGAGTTCGTCGACTCCGTGCCAAGCGAAGTGCACGACCAAAGAGTCAACGGCGTCGTCACCCCGAGCGGCATCACGGCCCTGCCGTCGATCTGAGCTCGATTTTCTGGAGAGACTGTGCCCACCTATTCCTACCGTTGCACGGAGTGCGACAACGCCTTCGACATTCACCAGGAGTTCACCGACTCCACGCTGACCGAGTGCCCCGTCTGTGGCGGCAAGCTGCGCAAGGTCTTCTCGGCGGTCGGCGTGACCTTCAACGGCTCCGGTTTCTACCGCAACGACTCGCGCTCGACGAAGTCATCGTCTTCGCCCGCGACACCCTCAGCCCCTTCGACGCCGGCGCCCGCCGCTGCAACACCGTCAACGCCCGCCGCCTAATCACACCTGAAGGAGACCGCTGTGCTTAAGGGATTCAAGGAGTTCATCCTCCGCGGAAACGTCATCGACCTCGCCGTCGCCGTTGTCATCGGGGCGGCGTTCACAGGCATCGTGAACGCTCTCGTCACGGGACTCTTCAACCCCATCATCGCGTTGCTCTTCGACGCGGACTCGCTCGCGAGCGTCGGAACCACTCTGCGCGAGGCAACCGACACCTCCGATGCGATCGTTCTTCAGTGGGGCGTCATCGCGTCGTCGGTCATCCAGTTCCTGCTGATCGCTGCAGTCGTCTACTTCGCACTCATCGTGCCCATCAACTACCTCAAGCGCGCTGCATTCAAGAAGCCCGCAGAACCGGCACCCGTCGAGCCCGCTCCCCCGACAGAGCTCGAACTGCTCGTCGAGATTCGCGACCTGCTCGCAAAGGGCACACAGGCCTCGGTCGACCACGGCAAGCACACGGGCGAGTAGCGCGCCTGCGGCGAATCTACCCTGACCGAGCCGATCGCTCGGTGGCGACATCCATTCGTGTGCGCTTCGTGCGGCGACCCCGCACGCGATGTGGCGCGGTCAGAGCATTTGTGAGTTGCGCACGCTCGATAGCCCGGCGAAGGTGCCCAACTCACAATTTTGCGGCCGTGTACTGAGCCTCGACTTCGCTCGACCCGGTTTCGACAGGCTGAACCAGCGAGGTTGCGCTAGCCCCAGTGCGGCGGCACGTCTTGCTTCAGCCGAGCGTCGTTTTCGGTGCCCGTGCCGCGCGGAGGTTCCGGCGCGGGGTTGGGGTCGGTTCCGGGAACGGGCTCGGTGGTCACTCGACGGTGTTTGCGACGCGACTGCGACGAGGCAGCCGGGCTCGCCGAAACGTCATCACCCTGCGAAGTCATTAGCGAACTGCGCTGACCTGCACGATGTTGATCGGCTCCGTCGCGGGCGACAGGTCGATGCCAAGCATCATTGCGACGCGCTTTGCGACGGCGTCGGGGTCACTGAAGAGCTCGAACGAGTGAACGCGCAGGTAGTGCCAGCCGAGGCGGCGCAGCAGTTCTGGGCGCAGGCGTAGCGACTCGCGCAGGGTTCCCTTGTGCAGAATTGCGTCGGTCTCGATCGTGACGCAGATTCCGCCGTTGGATGCGACGAGCCCAAGCTTTCCGCGGTGCCCGAGTGCGACATTGACGTGTCGCGCCTCGAGCCGGCGCGCGAGGTCGACAAGCATGGGGTCAGAGTCGTCGGGGAACGGAATGTCGGCGAGGCGCGCATCGGCCTCGGCGAGAAGCTCTGCGAGTGCGACTGCTCCGTGGCTCATGCGGCTGTCGTCGATGTCGGAGGGCACGAAGCAGGTGACGATGACCATCGAGCGGCGCGCACGCGTCATCGCGACGGCGAGCAGGCGCTCTCCGCCGGGGCGACCGAGAACACCGAAGTTCGAGAGCACACGGCCGTGGGGCGTGCGGCCGAACCCGATCGAGAAGATGACCCGGTCACGGCTTTCGGCGACGGCCTGGTCGATCGTCATAACCGCGAAGGGTTCTGGACGATCACCGATGATGAAGTCATTCAGCTCTGGACGCGATGAAACTGCGGTGAGCACTGCCTGCTGCACGCGCACGGCGTGAAGCGGAGAAGCCGTGATGACCATCAGCGACTCACGCGATCGCGTCGCGGCGTGCGTGAGAACCATGTCGACGACTCGCGCTACCTCTGCGTCGGTGCTTTCGACCGCGCCGGTGTAGCTGTCGGGCATGCCGTGTCCGTCTTCGACGTAGTCGATGGCGAGGCTGCCGTGTCCGAGGAAGCTCCCCGCCCACGGGAGCGACTGGATGCGCCCGCCGTAGAAGCGGCGGTTGACGAGCTCAGCGAGGTCTTCGCCGCCGGGGCGGTACGAGCGCGTGAGCGAGAATCCGGGAAGCAGCGATCCAAGGCGAGCGAGCGCCGAGTTGTCGTGCAGGTGGTTGAGCGTCTCGTCGTCGACCTCGAGCTCGCTCTGTTCGTCACCGATCGACAGCTCGAACGGCGCGGGGGTCTGGGTGACGGGGTCACCGAAGACGACGACCTGGCGAGCACGTCGAATGGCTCCGACGTTTTCGGCGAGAGTCGTTGCTCCCGCGTCGACGAGCACAACGCAGTCGAAGGGCATCGTGTCACTGATTGTGGACACCTCGTACGGCGAGGCGAGCCAGACCGGCGCGACGGCCCGTGACAGGTGCGGCGCACTGGTCTGCAGGTCGTAGGCGGTCGAACGCTCGCGGCGCAGCATGCGCTTGAGGGCATCGGCTTCGTCGGGCCAGTCGACGAGCCCGATCTTCCAGTTTTCGGCGAGCTGCCAGCCGAGAAGCTGTGCGCTTCCGGCAGCGTGTGCTTCATCAACGAGTCGGAAGTCGGCTTCGAGACGGTCGAGCACCGAGGTGTTTGCACCGAGCAGCGCTCGGTCGGCCTCGAGAAGCGAACCGAGGGCGGAGCGCCACCACGCGAGTTCGAGCTCTGCGGCAACCTGCTGCTCTGGCACGTGGCGCTGAGCGAGGTCGGCGATAAGCGGGTCGAGCTCGAGTTCGCGCAGCGTTGTCACGAGCGCCGTGCGCTCCTGCAGGTTGTGGAGAACGTCGGAGTCGGCCGCGAGACCCTGAAGCTCCGACAGAAGTGTGTTGATCGGCGCCGACGATAGCGGCGACTCGTTGCCGAGCGGGCGATCGAGAGCCGCGAGATCCTGTTCGACCTGCTGAAAGAGCACCTGAACGTCGGCGATGCCCACGGGAACCTCGGGCGTCACGCCCTCCGCCACAAATCGCTGCCAGAGCACGCGCTGCTGCTGAATGCGCACGAGGGCGGCATTCATATCGCTCACGTGAACGCCGGGGCGCACGTATTCCTTCGCGAGCTTGCGCAGGCGGCGGCGGTTGGCCGCGGGCATGTCGGGGTTCTCGCGACGCGGCGATGTCGCGATGACGAGCTCGCCGATCGGTCGGTCGAAGACAACGGGCTGGAACTTGTCGAGCGTGTCGCGAAGGTCAGTGAGAAGGCGCAGGTAGGTGCCGAGCTCACTGATCGAGGCGAACGGGCGCATGTGCGTCGAAGCGATGAGGGTTGTGCCGCGCTCGACGAGTCGCGGCACATCTTCGTTCCAGAGGCGCTTTGCGAGGTTGTGCGCGCTCGCGGCTGACTCGCTTGTCGCGAACTGGGCGCCGTACCAGGGCGAGTCACCTGGACCGTACTTGAACTCGCCGAGGTTCGCGGCCGCGACCATCGTCTGTGCGGCGCGAAAACGGTCGGTCGCGAGCGCCTCAACGGCGACACGCGAAAGCTTTGCAGTGGTGGATGGCGCGTCCGGAAGCAGCGAGAGGCGCGAGAGCTCGGTGACACAGTCGAGCACCGAAATGCCGAGAACGGGGTCGGGGCGCCCGAGGGCACCGCGGTAGTCGAGCAGCACCTTGCGCAGGCGAACGAGCGCTTCGTCAACCTCTGCCACGAGAGGCTGCTTGGCCTTTTCGTTGCGCGAGATGGCGCGGATGAGGTCGCGTCGCAGTGTGCGCGGGGCAACGGCGAGCCCGGGAAGCCCGACGTCGGTGAGGCGGTCTGCGATGCCCTGGAGTGCGGCCCGGCGAGCGCCGACAACCAGCACGCGCTTGTTTTGCCCGACGAGGGTGCCGATCGCATTGACGATCGACTGGGTGCCACCCGTGCCGGGAAGCGTCTTTACGACTATCGAGTTGCCCGCGGCGATGTGGGCGATGATGTTTTCTTGCTCGGCATCGGCGTCGAGAAGCAGGCCATCGGTCTGCGGCGGGCGGGCGTCGGCGTTCTGTGCCTCAACCGGCGCGAAGCTCTCTTGCACGCTCCACTTCGCTGCCGGGTTTCCGGCGAGCGCGTCGAGCACGGGGTGATCGAGGTCGTTCGCGTCGTCACGGAGCCCGGTAGCGATGTCGATGAACGACGAGACAACGAGGCGCGGGCTGACGTTGAACCACTCGAGGTGGCCCGTGAGTCCGCGAAGGCGATCGATGACGGGGTTGGGCTTGAACGTTCCGTCGTCGTCGGTGAGAGCGACAAAAGCGTTCGCGTCGAGGTCGAGGTCGAACTGCGCCTTGAGGGCGCGAGCGAGAGCGGGGTTGAGGAAGGCGGAGCCGCGCAGGCGCACCTCGAAGTCGCGACCGTGACGGCGGATGGCGAGCGGGCGAAGCAGAACGGGCGCGCGAAACTCTTCGCCCTCGAACTGCCACTCGGCGATTCCGATGCCGAGATGAATCGCGTCGATGCCGCGAGCCGTCGCGAGTTCGACACCCTTGGCGGCGATGAGTCCGGCGGCGACCTTGGCGGTGCGCAGTGCGAGATCATCGCGAATGAGGTTGGAGAGAAGCGTCGACTTGCCGGTGATGAACTGGGCGAGACCACCGGGGTGGGTCGTCGACAGCTCGATGCGGCTGCGCGGGGTGTCAACAAAATGCAGCAGAGACGATCGCCCGCCGACGTTGGCAAGCTCCTCACGCCACTCGGCCCAGACCGGTTCTGCAACGTTGCCGCCGCCCCCGTTGATGTCGCCAAGGTTGATGGCGTGCGGGGAGGTCACCTGAATCTGGGCATGGACATGCTCGTTCTCGGCTTCCTCATGAAAGTCGTCTTCTGCTCTGTCAGCTCGCCACACAGGGCAACGATAAAGCCGGAAGGTGGGTAAAGCTGGGAGGATACGCCGCTTTGGGCGAGTCCTCTCACCGTAAAATGCTCGACATGGACGAAAGCGCACTCCTCAGGGGCTTACTCTTCGGAGGCGGAACCGTCGTCTTCATCACCCTTGTGGCCGTCGGCTGGGCATTGATTCTGCTGTTTCGACGCCGCGACGGGGCCCGCCCAACGGCAGCGAGTGGTCTTAGCTCGCTGCGACTTCAGGCGAACGTTCTTCTTGTGCGCGCCGACGAGGCGGTCAAGGCCGCCGATGACGAGCTCGGTTTCGCGTTCGCCCAGTTCGGCGAAGAGCGCACGCGCGAGTTTCACGCGACCCTCGCCGCGGCACGCACCCAGCTCAACGCGGCCTTTCGGCTGCAGCAGTCGCTCGACGACGCGTTTCCTGAGTCGGTGCAGAAGCAGCGCGAGTGGACACTTCAGATCGCCGCACTGTGCGAATCCGCGATCTCGGCGCTCGGCAACCAGGACCGCGACTTCGCCGAACTGCGCGGGGTTGAGGTCTCAGCACCGGTGCGGCTCGACGACGTGCGCCGCGGCATCCAATCGGTCACTGATCGCCTGCCCGCCGCAGAGGCCATCATCGCGAGCCTAAGTTCTGACTATGACGCTGCGCTGACCGCGAGTCTCGATTCGGCGATAGTGGATGCGACGGGCCTGATCGCTGCGGCAACCGAGCACGCCGACTCCGCAAGTGCGTCGGTGTCGCCGAGCGGAGTCAATGCCGTCGCCGATGTTGTGCGTCGCGCAGAAGACGAGGTGCACAGGGCGAACGTGCGGCTCGACGCCGTCGACGCGCGCGCTGCCGAACTTGCCGAGGCGAGCGCGGCGCTGACGTCGCTCGTCGCCTCAACGCGCGGCGATCTCACCGAGGCGCGCGCCCAGCGGGATGCCGCCCCTGGTCCAGACGAGTCCCGCGCGATCGGTGCTGCGATCAGTGCGGTTGACGAGGCGCTGTCGTCGACGAACGCCCGCAACCCCATCGACAGTCTCGAGACGATCGGCACGGCCGTCGCGCGTCTCGACTCTGCCCTAGCGAGCGCCCGCAGCCAGCGCGAGCGCATTGAGCACGCGACGATCGCGCTCACCGGCACCGTCGCGACGGTGTCGGCACAGGTCTCTGACGTTCGCGCGTTTATCACCGTGGGAGGCCGACGCGTCGGTGCCGATGCCCGCACCCGGCTCGCCGCGGCCGAACGCGAACTTGCGGCGGCCGAGGCCGCTGGAGCCGACCCCGTCGAAGCCCTCGATGCAGCGCGGCGAGCTCTCACTCACGTGCGTGACGCCGACGCGCTCGCGCGTTTTGACGCCCAGCGCTAGCTAGTTGGTGTCCATCGGGTTGAGGGTGACGATCTCGTCGCCGACGGCAAGGTCGCACGTCGCGAACTGTGCGAGGTTGTCTTTCGTGAGGGTTGTGTAGCCTCCCCCGCCCGAGATCACCTCGCCCATATCGAGGTCGCCGAAGTCGGGAACGCTCACGCCGAGATCGGTGCGGGTCGTGCCAACCGGGAAGACCGCAACCGTCTCGCCGATGCCGAAGCAACCGCCGAGATCGCTGAGCTCTCCGCTGATGAGCGCCTGCTCGAAGGCGTCGCCGTGCTGACTGCGGGTGAAGAGCACCGGGGTCGTCACGTCGTCGACAACGATCGTGTTCGAACAGCCCGCGAGAGCGAGCACGAGAGCGGCGCCGAGAATGATCCTCATACCGGCAGAATAGCCCCATGACTTTTCCGCTCTCCGGTGCACGCTTCGATCTCGTCTCGGGTGACTACGCGGCATCCATCGCCAGTGTCGGCGCTTCGCTTCGAGTTCTCACCTACAAGGGCCGCAATCTCGTTGTGCCCTTCGACGCGAACGAGGTGCGGCCGGCCTACCGCGGCGCGACTCTCGCACCGTGGCCCAACAGGGTCATCAACGGCACGTACAGCTTCGGCGGGGTCGACAACATCCTCGCGCTTACCGAGCCTGCCCGGGGCAACGCGCTTCACGGTTTCGTCGGCTGGGCGAACTTCGCCCTCGTCTCGCAGAGCGAGAGCAGTGTCACACTCGCGACAACGATCGAGGCGCAAGACGGCTACCCGCACCGCCTCGACATCGCCGTCGAGTACGCGCTCGACGCCGATGGCCTGCACGAGACGATCACAGCGACGAACACCGGCCCGACCGCTGCCCCCTACGGCACCGGTCCGCACCCCTACCTCGTCGCCGGCGAGGGCCGCGTCGACGACTGGACACTCTCGCTGCCCGCCGACCTTGTGCTCGCCGTCACCGAGGATCGCCTCATCCCGATTTCCACAGTGGATGTCGCAGACACGGCGTTCGACTTCCGCGAGCCGCGCACCATCGGTGACACGTTCATCGACCACGCGTTCACGCAGCTGACGAGTTCGCGCGTCGAGGTAACCTCCCCGGCCGGAACAGGCGTCGCCATGCAGTGGGATGCCGTGTGCCCCTGGGTTCAGGTGCACACCGCCGACCGGCCGATCGCCGCGGAGAACCGCATCGGCCTCGCCGTCGAACCGATGACCTGCCCGCCCGACGCGTTCAACTCGGGCACCGACCTCATCGTCATCGAGCCCGGCGCTTCGACGAGCGCTGGCTGGACTATCAGCGCACTGTAAGCAAAACGCTACGGGTGCCGTAGCGCCCTTCCCGTAGACTGGCCACCTCACCACGGAGGGTGGCCAGTTGACAGACCGCACCGTGATTCAGCCCGCGGACCGAGAGTTCGGCGCGCGCTCGACCGACGACCGCATTCTCGACGCAACCGTCGACATCCTTCGTGAAAAGGGTCCGGTCGCCGTCAACATCGAAGCCGTTGCCGCGGCGTCGGGAGTCGCAAAGACAACGATCTACCGCCGCTATGAGAGTCGCGAAGATCTGCTGCTCGCCGGCATCCACGCTGCGACGACCGAGATCAAGATTCCCACCGACCTCTCGACCTACGACACGTTCCGTTGGCTGCTGCGCAACGCCGGCGAATTTGCCGAGCACGAGATCGGCCGCGGAACCGCCGCCGCAATCATCACAAACGAAGACCCGGCCTCGGTCGAACTGTTGCGTGAGATGCTCAAGGTGCGCGCGCGAACACTCGCCGCCCTTGTGCAGGAGCGCATCATCGTCGGCGACCTGCGCGCCGACCTCGACGTGCGGCTCGTCGCGACCGTGCTGCTCGGCGCCGTGCTCGGCCAGGTCATCCGCGGCGGAGCCACCGACGAAACCTGGGCAGACGGCGTGCTCGACATGCTCTGGCCGGCATTCGAGGCCTAGTGCCCCGCGCAGCAATCGTCTTTCATTCGGGGCGCGTTCGTCGTGAGCGCCTCGAACCCATCGTCGCTGCCCGCGAGGCGGCCGAAGGGTGGGAGCCGACCCTATGGCTGCCGATGGTGAAGGGCGAAGCATCCAAAATTCAGGTGGATGTCGCGGCCGACGCCGGGGTCGACCTTGTCATCGCTGCCGGCGGCGACGGAACCGTTCGCGGGGTAGCGACGGCGACCCGCACCCACGGCCTGCCGTTTGCGGTTGTGCCAATCGGCACCGCCAACCTGCTCGCCCGCAACCTCGGGCTTCCGCTCACCGATACAGAAGAGGCAGTGCGCATCGCCTTCGCCGACTCGTCGACGCGCATCGACCTCGGCGTGCTCGATTACCGCCTCGACGACGGCACCGAGGCGACGCGCGAGTACCTCGTGATGGCAGGCTTCGGCATCGACGCCGACATGGTCGCGGGAACCGATGCTCGCCTCAAGCGCAGCATCGGCTGGGTCGCGTATGTCGGGCCGATCGTGTGGGCGATGCGTCCGCGCCGCGGTGTACCGCTCGCGCTGAGCACAGACGGCAGCGCTCCGGTCAACCAGCGGCTGCACTCGGTGTTTCTCGGCAACTGCGGAATCATCACCGCGGGCATCCGCCTGCTTCCCGACGCGTCAATGACCGACGGGCTGCTCGACGTGCTGACGATCTCCAACGTCGCTGGCTGGGTGCAGCGTCGCGGGTTGCGCGGCTACGGTGTCAACCGTCCCGGCGGCGCGCGACGGCGGCAGTTCAGCTACACGACCGCGCGCACTGTCGAGCTCACCCTCGAGACGCCGGCCCAGTTTCAGGCCGACGGAGATTCGATCGGCCCCGTGATCTGGGCGCGCGCGACGCTCGAGCCCCGCGCCATCCACGTAAAAATCCCGTAATCGTGCGAAAGTGCTGCAAACCCGAGAGTTTGGAGCACTTTTCGACGATTACAAGGCACAAGCTGCATCACCCGCCCGAGGGTGAAACGGTCCAGTGGACCCAAAGTGTCGCCACCCTGCGCCTAAACAGCACTTTGCGTCCGCTCGACGGCGAGCGCGCGCACAGGCGCACCCAAAATTGCAAAAAGTGCTCCAAACCCGGCGGCTTGGAGCACTTTTCGACGATTACAAGGGCGGGAGGGGCGCGCGGCTAGAAGCCCTGCGTGACCTTGCCCGGGTTGAAGTTGAGCCCGGGGTCGGCGCCCGCGAAGAGCGCCTTCATCACAACGACCCCCTCGGGCGAGATGTCTTCTTCGAGCCACGGCGAGTGCTCGACGCCCACGCCGTGGTGGTGCGAGATCGTCGCCTTGTTGTCGACGAACGACTGCTGAATAGCATTCTTGACGAGGTTGTATTCGGCGATCGGGTCGTTCTTGAAGACGAACGCGAAGGTGAAGTAGAGGCACGCACCCGAGTGGTACGAGTGGCTCATGTGCGACATGATCCAGCCGTCGATGCCGATCTCGGCGTAGGCACCGCGCGCCGCGGCATACGCGGCGTCGTGCACCTGGTTGATCGACGACCACGGGGTCGCCGTCTCAGACACGTCGCCAGCGGCACCCATGTCGAGCAGGAAGTCGCGTAGGTACGGGGTGTCGAACTTCTTCTGGTCGTAGAGAATTCCGGGGCCCGTGCCGATGATCGTGAGACCACCGTGCTTGCGGATGATCTTCTCGGTCAGCTTGCGCTGAATCTTCGCGTGCGCGGGGCTGCCCTCGTAGCCGATGAACGAGATGCAGATCTTGTCGAGGTTCTCTTTGCCCCACTTGACGCCCATGATCCACGGAAGCATCGTGTCGGCCTTGAACTTGTCGAGTCCCTTGCGGGGCTTCGAGGTCGCGAGCGTAAATCCGGTCTCACTCGCGTCTGAAATGCGGGTGATGGATGGCGCGGCATCCGATTCGGAGACCTCACGCAGCGCGGCAATTCCCGCCTCCCAGTTGGGGAAGAAGTAGGCGTAGACGTCACGCTGCGCGGGAATGCGGTGCACCTGCACGGTGACCTCGGTGATGATGCCGAGACGACCCTCTGAGCCAAGGATCATCTCGCGAACCGAGGGCCCGCTCGAGGTCGAGGGCAGGGGGCGAAGAACGAGGGTGCCGTTCGGTCGAACGACGCGCAGGCCGCGGCAGATGTCGGCGATGTCGCCGTACTTGTCGCTCTGCATGCCCGACGATCGAGTGGCAACCCAACCGCCGACCGTCGAGTGGGTGAAGCTGTCGGGGAAGTGCCCGATCGTCCAGCCCTTGTCGTTGAGCTGCTTCTCGAGGTCGGGGCCCTGGGCTCCGGCCTGGATTGTGGCAAGACCGGCTTCTGCGTCGATCGCTGTGACGAGACGCAGGCGTCCGAGGTCGAGCGAGATGACAGTGCGCGTCTCTGTCGGAAGCGGCTCGAGGCTGCCGGCGATGTTGCTTCCGCCGCCGAACGGAATGATGACGGCGTTGGCCGCGACCGCCGCAGAGACGATGCCCTGCACCTCGGCCTCGTCGGCCGGGAACACAACGACGTCGGGGGCGCGCTCGATCCAGTTGTTACGGATGCGAACGAGGTCGCGCAGCGACTTGCCATAGGTATGGATGACGCGAACCATGTCATCGGTCGTGACGTGCTCGTCGCCAGCAACCGCGACAAGCGCCGCGATGAGGGATGCCTCGGCGTTGCTTGCCGGAACCTTGAGGTCAGCGAACGATGGCTCCTCGGCCTTTGTGGCTTTGTGCAGGTCGAGTCCGACGGCCTTCAGCACAAACGGCGCGAAGCCGGGCTTGTCTTCGTGGTGAAAGCCCACGCCCTCATTGCCCCAGCCCCACCACTTCATGTGCTTAACAGCGGTCATCATCGCCCTTTCCCGGGCTGAGCCTCACGGCTGCCGGTTGCAATCGAATCGGAATATTCGTTGTACATAGCGCTCACCGTTGCGGCGAGTCTTTCGGAGAACTGGGAGGCAGTCTCGCCGTCTTCGGCGCGCAGTGGACTCCCGAAGACTATTGCAACCGGGTGGCGCCCGCGCCGCGGCCAGTTGACGCCGCGCGGCATCGCGCGACCGGCACCGACAAGCGCGATGGGCACACACGGCACACCGACCGAAATCGAGAGCGATGCCGCACCCGGCTTGAAGCCCTGGATGATCTCGGTCTTGGCGCGACCACCCTGCGGAAAGACGAGGAGAGGCACTCCACGCTCGAGAAGTTGCTTCGAGAGTCCGGCCTTCGCACCCTTGCCAGAGCGGTCGACGGGAAAGGCATTAAAGAAGAGTGCGGTAAGACCCTTGCGCCACCACACGTCGAAAAAGTAATCGGCTGCGGCCCCTGCGGCAAGGTAGCGCGCCAGGGGACGAGGCAGGCCGCCCGTGATGAGCGGCGCATCCAAGTGGCTGGAATGGTTTGCGACGACGATGAAGCCACCGTCGAGACCCGTGAGGCGTTCTTTGCCGACGACCGTGACCCGCGTGAGCGACCAGACGAGTGGCTTGAGAATCATCCGCTGCGCGACGAAGCGGGCAGCCGCGTGCCCAGACGAAGTAAAACGATCGGCCACTAGTGCGCACTCGTCTCTGCCGGCTCCGAGCGACCAGAGCTGATCTTTGCGGAGATGAAATGGATGCCGCTGCGGGGCACATGGCGTGCGAGCCAGATGAGCGCCTTGAAGCGGGCCGTTGGGATGGAGATGACCTTACCCTTCGCGGAGTCGCGCAACGCGGTCTCGACGGTGAGGTCAACATCGACCCAAAGAGAAGAGGGGATCGATCCGGTGCGAATGCTCGCGCGCTCGTGAAACTCGGTGCGTACCCAGCCCGGGCACAGTGCGGTGACCTTGACGCCGGTTCCGCGCAGCTCGACGGCGAGTCCTTCTGTATACGAGGTCACCCACGCCTTGATTGCGGAGTAGCCGCCCATTGTGACAAAACCCGCGGTGCTCGAGACGTTGATGATCGCGCCGTTGCCGCGCGTTTTCATGCCCTTGGCCGCCGCGCCTCCGAGCACCAGGACGGCACGAATCATCACCTCGATCGCACGGTCGTGAACGCTTGTGTCGCGAGTGACGAGCGGGAAGTGCACGCCAAAACCCGCGTTGTTGATGAAGAGGTCGATCGGAGCCGCGGCTGAGTCGAGGCGGTCGGCTATGCGCGCGACATCCACCCGGTTGGAAAGGTCTGCGGAGATGGTCTCGACCGACGGGGCACCGAGGGCGCGAAACTCGTCTGCGCGGGCCGCGAGGTTGGTTTCGTCGCGCGCGACGAGCACGAGGTCGTAACCACGGCGTGCGAGGGACCGGGCAAATGCGGCGCCGATGCCGGATGTGCCGCCCGTTATAAGAGCCGTAGCCATACGCACGAGGATACGCTACGCGCTGCGTATCGTTGATCGGATAGGCTCGGACAAAGTCTCCACGAGCTAAGGAACCAATCGTGAACAGCCACGGCAACGAAGAACAGGACGTGCTAGCCGCTCCTGAATTCAACGTGCGTGACTACGCGAGAAATGCCGTGGGCAGCTTTCGCGCCGAACTCAACCTCTCTGAGTTCGAGTCATCACCCCTGACCACTGACACCCTGCGCACGCTCCGCTACCTCGTAGCCATCGAACGCGCCACAATGGGCCACCTGCGCAACGTGCTCGTCACCGCGACGCACAAAGACGCGCGAGTCACTGCCTTTCTCGGCACCTGGGCCTTCGAGAAATTCTGGATCGCCGACGCGCTCGAGAACATCATCGAGGCTCACGGCGACGCGGCTCCCCCGGTCGTCGAGGCCCGCCCGTCGATCATCGCGAAGATTCGCAACCGCATTCGGCCCATCACGGGTTCGGTCGCGGCGAGCCACTACGGCACCGACATGGTCGCCGTGCACATGGCAATGGGAACGATCGACGAGTGGCTGATGCAGGCCGCACTCTCGCGCCTCGAGTCGATCGACAAGAACCCCGAGCTGCTTCGAGTCATCGAGATGATCCTTCCGGTCAAGCGTCGCCAGCTCTCGTTCTTCGAGCAGCAGGCACGTGACCGCCTCGCCGCTTCCGAGCGCACACAGACCGTTGTGCGCAAACACGTTCGTTCTTCTGTCTGGCCCATTGGCGCCGGCGCAGAACCGCACAAGGAGACTGCCTTCTTCTACCGTCATCTTTTCTCAAACGCTGCGGTGGATGTCGCGGCTATCGACGCGCGCGTCGACACCCTTCCCGGACTCGAGGGCCTCGGCCTCATCGCCCGCGCAACAGGAGCACACAAGTGACCGACGCTGTAGCGCCAAAAAAGGCCGCACCTCGCAAGAAGACCGCTCCGAAGGCCGTGCCCGCCGCAACGCCTTCGCCGAAGAGCCCGCTCGACGGCGCTCACGTTTTTCTCACCGGAGCGACGGGCTTCGTCGGCCAGGCCGTTCTCGAGCGCATCCTCGTTTCGTACCCGAACACTCGCGTGTCGATTCTCGTGCGCGGCAAGGGCTCGTCGACCGGCGAATCGCGCCTCGCCAACCTGATGCGCAAGCCCGTCTTCAAATCGTGGCGCGAGTCGGTCGGCGAAGAGAACGTCGCCGACATCGTCGCTCGTCGCATCTCGGTCGTGGAGGGTTCGCTCACCTCAATTTCGAAGCTGCCGAAAGACATCGACATCGTCATTCACGGTGCATCCACCGTCTCGTTTGACCCGCCCATCGATGAGGCCTTCGACACCAACGTCGGCGGCGCTTTCGGTGTCTACGGCGCTCTGCTCGAGAGCGGCTCAAACCCGCACGTCGTTCACGTCTCTACCTGCTACGTCGGCGGTATTCGCAAGGGTGTTGTGCCCGAGGCATCGCTCGGCCACTCTGTCGACTGGCGCGCGGAGTACGAGGCAGCGAAAAGCGCCCGTCTGCGCGTCGAACTCCTCTCGCGCGACCCGAAGAACCTGCGTCGCCTCATCGACGAAGCGCGCAAGGTGCACGGCAAGGCCGGCCCCCAGGCCGTCGCCGCCGCAGCAGAAACCAAGCGCGCTGAAGAGGTGCGCAGCGAGCTCGTCGAGCACGGCCGCACCCGCGCGGAGAGCCTCGGCTGGACCGACGTCTACACGCTCACAAAGGCCTTCGCAGAGCGCGCGGCTGAAGAGCTCTGGGCGCAGAGCGGACACCGCCTGTCGGTCGTTCGCCCCGCGATCATCGAGAGCGCCATCAAGCACCCCTACCCCGGTTGGATCGACGGCTTCAAGGTCGCCGACCCGCTCATCATCGCCTACGGTCGTGGCCAGCTGCCCGAGTTCCCCGGCCTTCCCGACTCGATTCTCGACGTCGTTCCGGTCGACTTCGTTGTCAACGCGATCATCGCCGCGGCCGAGCAAGAGGCCGACCCGGCAGACCCGCAGTACTTTCACGTGTCCAGCGGCGCATCCAACCCGCTGCCGTTTCACGAGATGTACGAGGCCGTCAACAAGTTCTTCACCGCGAACCCACTCCCCAAGGAGCAGGGAATCATCAAGGTGCCATCGTGGGAGTTTCCCGGCAGCCGCAAGGTCGAGAAGGAGCTCGAGAAGCAGGAGCGCAAGGCCGCCCGCTACGAGAAGCTCATTACCTCGATGAAGTCGACCCCGCGCAGCCAGGGCATGCTCGACGAGCTGCAGCTGCGCAAGCACGAGCTTGACCTGCTGCGCGGCTTTACAGAGCTCTACCGTGCCTACGTGCAGACCGAGATCATCTTCGACGACCGCAACACTCGCCGCCTCAACGCGACACTCACTCCCGCCCAGCAGGAGGAGCGCGGCTTCGACATGGAGTCGATCGACTGGGATCACTACCTGCAAGAGGTGCACTTCCCGTCGATCACAACGCTCACGCGCGCATTCGCCGAGCGTCCCGCGGGTCGCGAACGCGCCATCCGAGCCCTGCCGGAGCGCAGCGACGTTCTTGCCGTCTTCGACCTCGAAGGCACCTTCCTCAAGTCGAACCTCGTCGAGCAGTACCTGTGGTTGCGCCTCGGCGGCGGCTCGAAGCTCGCCGCACCCGGAGTCGTTGCGAGCCTGCTCGTGTCACTCCCCCGCTACCTGCGCGCCGAGCGTCACGACCGCGGTGACTTCATCCGCACGTTCCTTCGCCGCTATGAGGGCGTGCGCACAACGACGATCACCAAGCGCGTCGCCGGTTCGTACTCGCGCAAGCTGCGATCGCGCATTCTTCCCGAGGCACTCGCCCAAGTGCAGGCGCACCGCGCAGCCGGGCACCGCACCGTGCTCGTCACGGGCACAATCGACCTCATGGCCGCGCCGCTCGCCGAGTACTTCGACGAGATTGTCGCCGGGCGTATGCACGAACGCAACGGAAAGCTCACCGGCTACCTCGCGACTCCCCCGCTCGTCGACGAGGCCCGCGCCTCGTGGCTTCGCCAGTACGCGGCCGATCACGGTGCGAACCTCTCGCAGTCGTACGGCTACGGCGACAGCCACGCTGACGTTCCGTGGCTTTCACTGCTTGGCCACGCGAACGCGGTTAACCCCGACATCGAGCTCTACCGCCAGGCTCAGGCCAAGCGCTGGAACATCCGCACCTGGAAGCAGGGCAAGCAGATCGATGCTCCGCTCCGAACCACCCCTGAGGCAACCCCCGCTGAGGCACCCGTCGACAAGAAAGGAGCGCCCGAAGAAGTTCTCACGAACTGATTCGCGCGCGACATCCCATGGCATTTGATATCGACAAGTACACCGAAACCTCGAAGAAGGTTGCCTGGGGTGACCTCGACTTCGAGGAGTTCAAGACCAACCCGCTGCCCGATTCCACGCTGCGCAGCCTGCGCTACATGTGTGACATCGAGTACCACACGGTCTGCTACCTGCGCGACATGCTCGTGACGCCATCGCACAAAGACGCCGACGTCTCGGCGTTTATGACCATGTGGAACCGCGAAGAGTTCTGGCACGGCGAGGCTCTCGCCGACGTTCTCGGCGTTCACGGCATCACCGTCGACTTCGACCAGCTCAAGTCGACCCGCCTCAAGCTCGGCTGGAAAGACAAGCTCGACCCCGTCAAGCAGTCGCTGCTCGGCAACATCGTCGGCAAGGACTTCATCGCCGTGCACATGATCTGGGGTGCCGCCAACGAGTGGTCGGCAGTCGCCGCCTACAACCGTCTCGCCGACCTCGAGAAGCACCCCGTGCTCGCCGAGCTTCTGCGCCGCATCGCCAAGCAGGAGGCCAAGCACGTCGCCTTCTACGCGACCCAGGCCCGCGAGCGCCTCGGCAAGAGCAAGAAGGCACAGGTGCTCGCGCGCTTCGCGCTCAAGAACGCCTGGGGCCCTGTCGGCTCATCGGTGATGGAGCCCAACGAGGTCACACACGTTATGGGCCACCTGTTCGCCGGCGAAGAGGGCATGCGGGAGATCCGCAAGCTCGACGACCACATCTCTCGGATGCCCGGACTCGAGGGCCTCACGATCGTCGAGACCGCGATGAAGAAGTACGGCGTCGCCGCGTAGTTTTTTCACACCAAGAGCCCGTTTGACAACCAGGAGCCCGTTCGCTCGGAGTCTTGGTTATCAAACGGGCTCTTGGTCATGGGCCGAGTGCTTCGCGAAAAGCGCCGCCGCAACCCGCTCGATCAGGTCGTAGGGCACGGGCTTTGTGTAGACGAAGTTGAGCGAGTCTTTCGCTGCGCGGTAGGGCTCGAGTTCTGCCTCGAGCTCGGGAGTCAGCACCGCGACCGGATAGATGCCCACGTGCTTCTTCCAACCGGCGAAATGGATGGCGTAACGCGGCCCAAGCATCACAGCGGGCATGTCGTACCGGATCTTCTCTGCGCCGTTGCGTACCCCGCGGTGGATCGCCGCTCGCACCTCGCCGAGGATCGCCTGCACCTCGGGCGCGAAGCCCGCGATGTAGTCGTCGACGTCGTCGGCACTCACGCCGTCGCGAACCTCTTCGCCGAGCGCTCGCGCGACTTGGCGGCCTCCTCGTCGCGGTCTTTCGGCGGCGCCGTCGTCACGAGGTCTTCGAGAAGGTGCCCGGTGATGTGCGCGATCTCGGCGACGGCACGGTTGAAGGCCTCTTCGTTGGCCTTCGAGGGCTTCGTCGATCCGCTGATCTTGCGCACGTACTGCAACGCTGCCGCGTGCACCTCGTCGTCGGTCGCGGCCGGTTCAAAGTTGTGGAGAGTATGGATGTTTCTGCACATGCTTTGAGGTTAACCCCGGCAGACTGTGGTTGTGCAACACATTTTTTCGAGCTACGTAGCAATCGGCGACAGTTTCACAGAGGGCGTCGGAGATGAACTCGACGATGGTCGGGTGCGCGGCTGGGCCGACCTCGTCGCCGCGGGACTCGCTGCCGCCGCGACCGACACCGTCACCTATGCGAACCTTGCTATTCGCGGCCGCCTTCTCGGGCCGATCGTGGCGTCACAGCTCGACCCGGCTCTCGCGCTCAAACCTGAGCTGCTCACGATCAACGGCGGGGGCAACGACGTGATGCGCCCCAGGGTGTCGATCACCGGCGTCGCAGACCAGATCGCCGCCGCCGTTGAACGCGCGACATCCACCGGCACGCGTGTTGTTTTTGTGAGTGGGGCGAACCCGACGCAGCACCTTCCGCTCGGGGCGTCGATCGAGCGACGGGGCAACCTGCTCGCCGCAGCCGTCGAAGAACGCTTCGCCAGTTTGGATGTCACGCACGTCAACAATTGGGTCGACGACGAGCTCGCCGACATCCGTTTCTGGTCGCGCGACAAACTGCACCTCAACCCGCGGGGTCACGCCAGGGTCGCGGCGAATGTGCTCGCGGCTCTGGGGCTTCCCGCGATCGATGCGCCAGAGATCCCGGACATCCCCAAGCAGCGCACGTCGGAGTACTACCGCGAGTACGTGCTGCCCTGGATCGGGCGCCGACTCACCGGCCGCTCGTCGGGCGACAATCGCGAGCCGAAGAGCGCGACGCTTCAGCCGGTCGCGCGACCCTAGATCGCGGCACTCAAGACGTCGAGGTCGGCGCTGGTGTGCGCAACGAGGGTGATGCGCTCGAGCTTTGTGTCATTCGTTGCGAGCCACCCTCGGATTGCCGCCACCGCAACGGGCGCGGCTTCTGCGATCGGGTAGCCGTAGACCCCGGTCGAGATCGCGGGGAACGCAATTGATGTGAACTCGGCCGCGAGATCGAGGCTGTTTGTGTAACAGCGCGCGAGAAGCGTTGCGGGGTCGGCTTCGCCGCTGTAGACCGGCCCGACCGTGTGAACGATCTTCGTCGCCGTTGTTATCTCGAAGGCGTCGGTCATCTTCGCCTCGCCCGTGTTCGCGCCGCCGAGCAGTCGACAGGCGTGCAGCAACCCGGGGCCGGCCGCACGGTGGATCGCGCCATCCACCCCTCCGCCGCCGAGAAGGCTTGAGTTGGCGGCGTTCACAATGACGTCGGCTCTCAATCGTGTGATGTCGGCCTGCACGGCCTTGATGATCGTCATCAATCCATTGTGCGCCTCGCGCTGCAAGACTGGGGCGATGGATCTCAGCTTCGTGGCGGGAGCCCTCACCGGCATCGACACCGTTGTGCTCGTCGAAGGCGTGAGCGATGTCGCCGCGCTCGAGGCGCTCGGCATTGCGCGATCCGGGCTGCTCATTTTGCCGCTCGGTGGTGCGACGAATGTCGGCACCGTTGCGCGCAGGTTTGCCGACTCCCCTGTGCACGTCGTCGGCCTCTGTGACATTGGGGAGGAGAGGTTCTTCGCGAAGGTGCTCGATGAATACTTCGTCTGCGACGCGGATCTCGAAGACGAGCTCATCCGCAGCCTCGGCATCGAGGGAACGGAGCGAGTCATCGAGCTGCAGGGCGATCTCGGCATGCTGCGCACGTTTCAGAACCAGCCCGCCCAGCGTTCGCGCGCCCCGCAGCAGCAGTTGCGCAGATTTATGGGCACGCTCGCCGGGCGCAAGGAGAAGTACGGGCGGGCGCTCGTCGAGGGGCTCGGCGACGGGCCGGTTCCGGCGCCGCTTGCCGCGCTGCGGGAGCGGGTCGCCCGGCCGTGACCGCGCTCGCACCGCGACCCTGCTCGCACCATGACAGGGTTTGCTAACCGCAACGCCGATTGTGGGGCGTCGCGGTTGTCAAACGGGGTCGCTGTCTACCCGAGCGGCGTGACGGGGTCGCGTTAGGCAAGCGGCGTGAACGGGTCGCGGTCTAGGTGAGCGGCGTGACGGTCAGCACACCGTCGGCGTAGCTCGCGCTGCGCAGGTCTTCGATGACGACCGTCTCGCCCGAGCCACGCACCGCCGCTCCGACGCCGACGATCGTGCCGATGCCCGCAGCCCGGGCAGCGGCCACTCCCGCAGGGGCGTCTTCGAAGACGACGCAGACCGCGGGGTCGAGGCCGAGAAGCTCCGCGCCGCGACGGTAGGGCTCTGGATCGGGTTTGCCGTTCGAGACGTCTTCGGCAGTGACGATGCGCTCGGGCACAGGGAATCCGGCTTTTTCCAGTCGACCGAATGCGAGTGCGCGAATTCCTGAGGTCACAACCGCCCAGATGCCGTCGGGCAGGGATGTCACGAAGTCAACGGCCCCGGGAATCTCGACAGTGCCCTCCATAACCTCGAGCTCGCGGCGGGCGAGGTCACGGTCGGCCTCCTCGAAGATCTCGGGCGCGACAAGACCGGCAATGGTTTCGCTCGCGCGCTGGCCGTGCACGATGTCGCGGTGAAAGTCGAAGTGCGGCGCGTAGACAACCGCCCACTCGTTCCAGGCCTGGGCTGCGGGGCCGAGGGAGTCGACGAGCACGCCGTCGTTGTCGAAAAGAAAACCGGATACGGGGAAGGAGAGGCTCACACTCGACCCTTTCATGTCTGGGCGACGCTGGCTAATCGGCACCAAAACAAGCGGCGGCGACCCGGTTGCCCGAGTCGCCGCCGCGTGCACTGGAGGGGTGTTACTTGGTCGGCGTCTCAGCGGCCGGAGCCGGAGCGGCGTCGGTCGAAGCGACGGGAGCGACGGGAGCGTCAGTAACTGTCTCGTCGCTCGTGACCTCTGCGGGTGCCTTCTTGTTGCGCAGCAGGAGGCTTGCAACGTAGACGGCGACGAGCGAGATGACGATTCCGGCGATGACGGCGATCTGTCCGCCGCCGACCGACAGCCAGCCGAGGAACAGGCCGACAACACCGTAGTCAGCGTCAGAGAAGGTCGAGTTCGAGAACCCGATCTCGCCGAGCACCGGCAGAAGCAGCAGCGGAAGGAACGTGATCGCGATACCGTTCGCGAACGCACCGAGCACAGCACCTCGGCGGCCGCCGGCAGCGTTACCGATAACACCCGAGGCGGCACCGGTCATAAAGTGCGCGATGACGCCGGGAACGATGATCGCGGTTCCCATAAAGACCATCGCGACGAGGCCGACGATTCCACCGACGAAGCTCGAGACGAAACCGATGAGCACGGCGTTCGGCGCGAAGGTGAAGGTGATCGGCACGTCGAGGGCGGGCTTTGCGTCCTTGACGAGCTTGTCGGAGATTCCCTTGAACGCGGGGATGATCTCGGCGAGAACAACGCGCACACCGGCGAGAATGATGAAGACACCGGCGGAGAACGTCGCGGCCTGCATGATCGCGTAGACGACGAAGTTGGTTCCACCCGAGAGCTCGCTCTCGATGTACTCGGCGCCGGCGAAGAACGCGACGATGAGGTAGATGACTGCCATCGAGAGGGCGATGATCACCGTTGTGTCGCGCAGGAAGCTGAGTCCCTTGGGGAACACGATCTCTTCTGTCGACTTCGATTTTCCCTTGCCGCGAGTGATCGTTGCAACGAGACCCGAGAGGGCGATACCTGCAGCACCGGTGTGGCCGATGGCGACGTCATCCGTGCCGGTGACCTTGCGCATAAACGGCTGAACGAGCGCGGGCGAGAGGGTCATGTAGAGGCCCTGAGCGATTGAGCCCCAGAGCACAACAGCCCACGGCTCGAAGCCGGCAACACCGAGGATGACGGCGATCATCGCTGCGATGTAGAAGGCCACGTGGCCGGAGAGGTAGATGTACTTGAAGCGCGTCGTCTTGGCGAGAACGATGTTGACGATCATGCCGAAGAAGAAGATGAGTGCGGCGGCCGAGCCGTACTCGAGCAGCACCTGGCCGACGATCGCCTCGTTGTTGGGAACAACGCCCTGAACGTTGAACGCTTCCTGGAACATCGCGCCGAACGGGTCGAGCGCGCCGACGACTACGCCAGCACCCGCCGCGAGAACAAGGAACCCGACGAGGGTACGAACCGTGCCCTTGAGAACGTCACTGAAGGCCTTGCGCTGCACCGAGAGGCCGATGAGGGAAATAAGCGCGACGATCACCGCCGGGGAGGTGAATAGGTCGAGGAAGATATCGAGAACGGGCATGCTTAGTTTCCTTCTGCTGTCGGGATCGCGAGGCCTTTACGCTCCGCGGTTTCGCGCACCTTCGCGCG
>Ga0247805_1000318_pt1 | contig 26440 bp, 21 predicted proteins | sample UWRJL044104R1_FD_180930 | JGI IMG/M metagenome (GOLD analysis project Ga0247805, IMG submission 180930) | Plant litter microbial communities from Arlington Agricultural Research Station in Wisconsin, United States - UWRJ-L044-104R-1 | ecosystem: Environmental > Terrestrial > Plant litter >... | reverse complement strand
CGGAATCTTCTTCTGTGATTTTGAAACGATGTCATAGTAGTACGTTGCACCATCTTTTATCGTGTAGAAGGATTTGTTTCCTGAAGCCAGCATATCCGTCACCCAGGTTGCAGGTTCAAGGTTTTCGGCTTTCATCAATTCGATTCCTTTTTCGACACCTATGGCGTCCCAGATTTCAAACGGGCCATTTTCCCATCCGAAACCGGCCTTCATCGCATCATCAATCTTGTATAAATCTTCTGTTATTTCAGGAACCCTGTTGGCCACATAGGCAAACATTCCCGTGAAATTTTTCCTGTAGAATTCTCCCGCCTTGTCTGTTCCTTTTACCAGTACTTTGAAACGATTGATTGGCTTGTCTATGGTCTTCGTCAATTCTAAAGTGGCGAAAGAAGCTTTCTTGGCTGCCCTGTATTCCAATGTATCCAAGTCCAAAGACAAGATGTCCTTGTCAACCTTTTTGTAAAATCCTTGTCCGGTCTTGCTTCCCAGCCATTTGTTTTCCATCATCTTGCTGATGAAGTCCGGAAGCTTGAACAATTCGTGCGACTCATCTTCCGGGCAGTTTTCATATATGCCGTTGGCAACGTGCACCAGCGTATCCAGTCCGACCACATCAACCGTCCTGAAAGTAGCCGATTTTGGACGACCGATAACTGGTCCGGTTAATTTATCCACCTCTTCGATGGTCAATCCCAATTCCTTTACCTGGTGGAACATGCTCATGATGCCGAAAATACCGATACGGTTTCCGATGAATGCCGGAGTATCTTTGGCCACTACTGAAGTTTTTCCCAGGAATTTTTCTCCATATTCATTCAAGAAATCCAATACTTCGGTAGCCGTTTCCGGACCGGGAATGATTTCGAATAATTTTAGATAGCGTGCCGGATTAAAGAAGTGGGTTCCGCAGAAGTGTTTTTGGAAATCCTCGCTTCGCCCTTCGCTCATGAAGTGGATCGGGATTCCAGAGGTGTTGGATGTGATGAGTGTTCCCGGTTTCCTGAATTTCTCGATCTGTTCAAAGACCTGCTTCTTGATGTCCAGTCTTTCAATCACAACTTCGATGATCCAATCCACGCCGGCTATTTTTGCCAAATCATCTGTAGTATTTCCGGTGGTAATCCTGCTGGCGAATTTTTGATGGTAGATAGGGGAGGGTTTCGATTTCAAGGCATTTGCCAGATGTTCGTTGACCACCCTGTTCCTTACCACTTTGCTTTCTAATGTCAATCCTTTTTTCAGTTCAGCTTCGGTCAATTCACGTGGTACAATATCCAGAAGCAGGACTTCCACACCGATATTGGCAAAATGACAGGCGATGCCCGATCCCATGATTCCCGAACCAATTACCGCAACTTTCTTGATCAGTCGTTTCATTATTATGTTGTTTATTCGTTGTTTGTGTATTTTTTGTTTGAAAGCGTGGCTTAAAACACTTTCTTTTCTGCAATCAGATTGTTGATCGTCTCGGCAACTTCAATAAAGTGCTCCAACTTTTCATCCGTTATGTTCTGTCGGATGATCTCGTTGAACTTCAAAACCGTATTTTTCGACAATTCCCTGTTTTCCTTTCCGAACTTGGTCAGGTAGATCAGGACGCCTCTTCCGTCATCAGGGTTTTTCTTTCGCTTGATCAGGCCCTTTTCTTCCATTGATTTTAGGGTCCTGGTGAGGCTTGTCGCTTCCATTCCCATTTTTGGACCCAAGGCCGTCGAGGGTGTTCCCTTTTCCTTGTCGATGCTCAGCAAGACAAAACCTGTTGCCATGGTCCCGCCGTATTTCGAGGCTTCCTCGTTGTACATTCTTGAAACGGCCTGCCAGGTTGCCCTCAAGATATAATCTATTGTTTTGTCTTTCATATAACTATAACGATTTCAAAGATAATAAAAAATACTATGCACGCATAGTATAAGACGACTTTTTTTAGGGTAGATGAAAAGTATTTTTATGCTTGAAGTAAAAATACGGAATTGTTTTGGGACTAGCACAATGATTTCTAACGACTCTTCCATGGCTATTTTTAGAGCATATGATTTCTTTTTGGATGTTTGGCGCTCTCTTTTTGTATTGTCCCAGCATAGCGTGTATTTGTTTTTTGCCACAGATATTGATTCGTGCAAATCTTGACAAGACATCAAGTTTGGTTTCTTTATGTGTAGCAAAATTTGAAAACATACCCTTTTTAAGGCAACTGTTTTTCTTTATAAAGTGCTTTAAAGTAAAAAACCCATTCAGCAGATTGTTGAATGGGTTTTTTACTCTAGGGTGATCCAGTTAGATACGGAATCCTCCGGATACTTCTATCCTTTGCGCATTGATCCATTTTGAATCATCGGAACAAAGGAAAGCTACCACGGTACCAATATCGTCTGGCAAGCCTACTCGTCCCAATGCGGTCTGGGATGAGATGCCTTGATTGTACTCCGCAATATCACGAACGGCACCACCTCCAAAATCGGTTTCAATTGCTCCCGGTGCTATAGAATTGACTCTTATCTGCCTGCTTCCCAATTCCAACGCCTGGTACCTTGACAACGAATCTACTGCCGCCTTCATTGCGCCATATGCGGCATAACCTTCAAAAGAAAATCTTGCCAACCCTGATGATGTGTTTACGATACTGCTTCCGTCGTTTAGCAAGGGTAGCAATTTTTGGGTCAGGAAGAATGGTCCCTTGAAATGGATGTTGGTCATTGCGTCCAGAACTTCTTCCGTTGTGGTTTCAAACGTTGCATTCAGGCCGATTCCTGCATTGTTCACCAAGGCATCCAGTTTTGCGGAAGCGAACTGCGTGTCCAAAAGTGCTTTTACTTCTCCAGTAAATTGGTTGAAACCTGCAGTGGAAGAAATGTCCAAAGACAAGGCGAATCCTTTTTGTCCGATTGCTTCTATCTCCTTTACCACTTCATCTGCCGCTTCTTTCTTGGTCTGATAGGTAATGATCACATCAAATCCTTTTCTTGCCAATTGCAGTGCTGAATCTTTACCAAGTCCACGGCTTCCGCCTGTTACCAAAACTATTTTATTTTGCTTGTTTGCCATTTTTTTATTGTGTTAAATTACTACCACAAAATTCATACAATCTGGCAGGATCCCGTTTGCATAAATCAAATGATAATTTGTAAAAATCAAACAACTTGTACTTCCCTGAATTGTTGGGGCGACTGCTGGCTGTATTTTTTAAAGAAGTTGGAAAAGTGGGCTACTTCTTCGAAACCCAGAGTGAACGCAATTTCTGAAATGTTCCATTGTGTTTGCGACAAGAGTATTTTTGCTTCCTGATAGATGCGGCTTCCGATGATCTCGCCCGTGGTCTTTCCTGTCGTCTCCTTTAATACCCGGTTCAGGTGGTTTACGTGAACGCCTAATGTTCCGGCATAATCAGCAGGGGTCCGGAATTTCAGAAGTTGGCTGATGTTTTCTATCGGGAATTGCCTTTCCAGCAGCTCGATGAACAGCGTGGTGGTCCTGGATGCAGCTGTCTTGTTGCTTTCAACGGGCAGGATGGGTTTTAATTTCTGGCCGGAATGGATCAGTTCCATCACATAGTTCCGCAACAGGTCGTATTTGTACAGGTAGTCGGACTTTATTTCCTCGTGCATCTTCAGGAATATGGCTTCGAATTGCTGAAACTGTTCTGTGGAAATTTGGAAGACGAAATCGCTCTGAGGGGAGAAAACGGGAAGGCTGTCGAGCTCCCTGCCTATCTTGGCAGTGGGTAGAAAGTCCTTTGTGAAGACGCAAAAATGTCCTCCTTGATCCGTGCACTGGTTGGTATAATTGTAAGGGACCTTTGGTGAGGCAAAAAGGATTGCGCAATCTTCAATGTGGATGACCTTGTCGGCATATTCCACCCTGTTTTCGCCCTTTATCAAGCTTATCTTGTAATACGTACGCCTGTTGTAGGGCATTTCGGGTTTTGACTTGCAGGCCCTGTAAATTTCGGAAATATCAAAAACATTGAAGTGGCCGATGTCCTTGTTGATGTTTTGCGTGAGGAACAAATCAATGTCGGGACAAGATGTTCCCAAGATCTCCTGATAAAATTCCTTGATGGTGATTGAACTCATGATCGTTTGTAAAAATCAAAGGTAGTAATTTTAGAAGTTTAAAAGGTTATGGGGATTAAAAGTTTAAAAGGGGTTGGGTTCGAGGTACTGGCTAAAAGGTTTAGGGTTGATGGCACAATAGTGTGTATAAGACGGGTTATTGTGGATCTTTGGCATCGTACAGTTCCAATGAACGCTTTAAATTTTCCCTGATGGTGTTGCGTAATCCTGCCGGACTGATGACTTCCAATCCGCATCCGAAACCCAATAGCAGGCGGTGCAGTTCATAGTTTTCTACTAGGAATAAATGGAGGAGAATACTTCCATCTTCGTTGGTTCTGATCAACCTTTGGGAATTATGCAATGGCTTGGTTATGACATACGGGGCGTTTATACGGCCGATCAGCAGTTCAATCTTTCGAGGCTGCAAACCTGAATTTACAGTTACACCCACCACATTTTTATAGAACTTCTCAGCATCAAAATCCTCATTGAGGTATTCTGCCTGGAAATCAAAATCTATGGCAATAATTCGGTCCAGCGCCAAATTGCCAATCGGTGCCTTGGCTCTTTTCTTGCCTACCAGGAACCAGCGGTTGTTGAATTCCTTCAGGATATAGGGGTGGAATTGAAACGTGTTTTCGTCACGCGAAGTAAAGGACTTGTACGTGATCTTCAAGACGATCTTCTTGATGATGGCCTGGTACAGGGTATCCAGGAAATTCAGGCCTTTCAGGTTTTCATTCTTGTCCAAATGAATGACGGGCTGCGTATGCGATTTTTCAGCATAGATCTTGTCTTCCAGCCGTTGCAGGATGTCTGCCACATCGCTGAACAGGGAGAAATCCTTGAACTGCTTGAGCATCGAGACCGTTTCCGTCAATACGTTCATATCGGTTTCCGTCAGCGGGATGTCCGTGATGGAATAGTCCTCGTCCTCGTATTTGTAATATTTCTTGTCGTACACCACGATCGGCGCATTGTAGCCCAGCTTTTCGCTCCGCATCATCTGCAAGTCCAGTTGAAGCGTCCGCTTGCTTACCGAATCTTCCTTCCCCTCGTATTCAAAAAGAGCTTCGGAACACGCATGCATCAAATCCTCCAACGTCCATTGGCGGTATCGGTTCTGCAGGCACTTGTCGATGGTCTTGTAGCGAATCAGGGCATTCTTGTTCTGGGACATTTGAAGGGGGTTTAGGGTTATCAGTTATCAGTTATCAGTTGTGGGTTCAAGGTTCAAGGTTTAAAAAGGTTATCAGTTATTTGTTTAAGGTTTAAGGTTGTGGGGCATATGTCGTAAGTTTCAGGTCTTGTTTTTCTTCCATCTTCCATCTTCCATCTTCTAACTTCTGCCTTCCATCTTCCATCTTCCATCTCCCTTCTAATTTCTACCTTCCACCCTCCAACTCCCTCATCTCTCTTCCAATATTCTCCCTTGCCTTTCCTTCAAACAACCCTCTGAAAGTTTCGGTCTGATAGATGCATTCCTTGTTTAGAAAATGTTCTAACGCCTTTTTCCTGCCTGGGTTGTAGAGGAAATCAGGGTAGAGGCTGTATTCTTTCCTGATCTGCTTGTAATAGGCTTCGTAGCCTTCCCAGTCCTTTGCGAGTATCCTCAGATCGAAATCAATGAGCCATTTCTCGTCCTCAACACCCTTGCCGGCGTGGTCTTTTGTAGCCAGGATCATGTCATAAACAATTTGCCTGCTGATTGTTGCATTGTCTGGAAACAAAGCTGCCGCCAGTTCCGCACTCTTCAGCTCGTTGTCCTTCCGAGTGCTCTTGTAGACGATGTCGTGGTAGAAGAGGGCATACAGCACCTCGTCTGGAAATTGCAATTCACCTTTATAGGCCTCGAAGCATCCGATCATCTCTTCCAGATGCGTGAGGTTGTGATAGTATCTGGATTTTTTGGAATAGGCTTTTTGCAAGTCCAGCCAATGACCTGGGATGCTGTCACCAGCAAAACCAATACGCCTGAGCAATCCTGTAAATGTTTCCTGCAGTTCCATAAGGAGTTGTTTATCCAAATGTAGCATTCTTTTTTCAGTGTGCGAAGGGGAGGAGGGGGAAATTAGAAATTAGAAGTTAGAAGGCAGAAGTTAGAGGGAAGAGGGAAGACTTAGAAAGCTTTGCGTCTTTGTGCCTTTGCGAGATTTAATATAATTTAGCATCTTTGCATCTTAGCACCTCAGCACCTCAGCACCTTTGTACCTCAGCACCTTTGTACCTTTGCACCTTTGCATCTCAGTACCTCAGCCACTCAGTCCCTCAGCCACTCCAATACTAAAGCATCTATTGCAACGTTATGTTATAAATTCCAAGCTATGAAAAATACCTTTATTGCATTGCTCGCATTTCTTGCATTAGGTTGCACAGACAGCGATGATGGCCCGGCAGACGGAAACGGATCCGGACGCGACTACAAGCAGGACATGCGCGATCTTGTGATCGGTATCAGTCAGGCAGCCAAGGCAGTGAACCCCAACTTTGCCGTCATCCCGCAGAATGGCATCGAACTGGTGACCACCAATGGGGAAGCGGATGGAAGTCCGCACACGGCCTATCTTGCAGCCATAGACGGCAATGGCCAGGAAGACCTTTTCTACGGCTATGATACTGATGACCAGGCCACTGATCCTGGACAGACTGTCTATCTGAAAGCATTGCTTGACGTGTCCAAGAATGCAGGCAACACCTTGCTGGTTACCGACTACGCATCGACTGTATCGAAAATGGCCGACTCCTACCAAAAGAATGCCGCAGCGGGTTATGTATCGTATGCCGCCCCACACCGCAGCCTAGATATTATTCCAACGTCGGAGCCACATAATGCAAGTGCAGGGAACATCACTTCATTGAGGCAGGCAAGAAACTTCCTGTACCTTATAAATCCTGAGGGCTACACCAGCAAGGCCGCTTTTATAAATGCCGTCACGGCCACAAATTATGATGCTGTCATCATGGATCTCTTCTTGAACAATGAACCTTTCACGGCGGCCGAGGTGGCACAGCTGCGCAACAAGTCCAATGGAGGCAAACGTCTTGTCATCTGCTATATGTCGATAGGAGAGGCCGAAGACTACCGCTACTACTGGCAGGACAACTGGACGAGCAGCAAGCCTGAATGGATGGCTGCCGAAAATCCCGACTGGCCCGGCAACTACAAGGTAAAGTATTGGGACCCACAATGGCAGGGAATCCTCTACAAGGACCAAGATTCCTACCTCGGCAAGATCACTGCTGCCGGATTTGACGGGGTGTATCTGGACATCATTGATGCTTTCGAGTATTTTGAAGAGTAGGGATAGGCTGGAAGAATTTGGAAGGTAGAATTTGGAAGGTAGAATTTAGAGGGAAGATGGGAGCGGGAAGAGGGAAGAAGATGGAAGTGGAAAGAAGATGTAAGTGGGAAGAGAAAGTTGCAAAGGTTAATATTTTTTGATTCTCTACTTTTTTTCTTCTCCAATCTCCTAAATTCTAAATTCTAATTTCTACTTTCTAAATTCTACCTTCTAAATTCTACCTCCTAAATTCTAAATTCTACTTTCTAAATTCTACTTTCTACTTTCTAAATTCTACTTTCTAAATTCTACTTTCTAAATTCTACTTTCTAAATTCTACCTTCCAAATTCAAGTACGCAAAATAATTGCGCAGTTCCACTTTCTCTTTGTACCATCAAAAGATAGAAATTATGAAAACACCCATCAACGGAAATGATTTATTGGCATTGGGATATGCCGAAGGAGCTGTTCTAGGTATTGCCTTAAAGAGCAACAGGGGCAGAAATAGTTTTACAAGGGAACAGATGATGCAGCATTATGCGAACATATTGGCTGCTCCGGAACAGTATACAGACGACAAGGTTTTTAGCAGGCTTGCCATTGCCCTAATCGAAAAGGCAAATGAAAAGCCGGAGGATTTTATCGCCTTGAATCCGACTCCCGATGCCTTTTCGGCTTATGGATTGGACCATATCGAGGAAGGGGCGATCAACCAGATGAAGGTGGCCATGCAGCTTCCGGTAACCGTAGCGGGTGCCTTGATGCCCGATGCCCACCAAGGATACGGATTACCGATTGGCGGTGTCCTGGCCACCAACAATGCGATCATCCCTTATGGAGTGGGTGTGGATATCGGGTGCAGGATGGCGTTGTCTGTTTATGACATCGAAGAGGATTTCTACTATGCCCATCAGGACAAATTCAAACGTGAATTGATTGCCCATTCCAAATTTGGAGCCGGACACGGTTTTTACGGCCAGTATAAATCGGATCATGCCGTCATGGAAAGCCAGGATTTCCAAACCAACCCATTGATCAGAAGCTTGAAGGACAAGGCCTGGTCGCAATTGGGCTCTTCCGGTGGCGGAAATCACTTTGTGGAATTCGGCATCTTGGAATTTGCGAAGGACGATGCCGTCCTGAACATCCCGAAAGGCAAATATGTGGCGTTGCTGACGCATTCCGGTTCCAGGGGATTTGGTGCCACGGTTGCGGGGCATTATACAAAAATGGCGAAGGAGGTCTGCAAATTGCCTGATGTGGCGAAGAACTTGGCTTATCTGGACATGAATTCGTCCTTGGGGCAGGAATATTGGATGGCAATGAATCTTGCCGGAGATTACGCCTCTGCGTGCCACGAGGTGATCCATAGGAAGATGGAGAAGGCTTTGGGGGCGACGGTCTTGGCGAAAGTGGAAAATCACCACAACTTTGCGTGGAAGGAAGTGTGGAATGGCGAAGAGGTGATCGTGCACCGGAAAGGGGCCACACCAGCCGGAAAAGGCGTGATGGGGATCATTCCGGGAAGTATGACGGCTCCGGGATTCCTGATAAGGGGAAAAGGCGAGGAAAATGCCATCAACTCGGCTTCGCACGGAGCGGGAAGACAGATGAGCCGGACACAAGCCATCAAGACGATTACCAAGAACGAGATGCAAACCATTTTAAAAGACCATGGCGTGACGCTTATTGGTGCAGGTCTGGATGAAGCGCCTATGGCCTATAAGGACATCAACATGGTGATGGCTTCGCAGGAAGACCTGGTGGATGTGGTGGCCAAGTTTACGCCCAAGATGGTGAGGATGGCGGATGATGGGAGCAGGGAGGATTAGTATATAACGGTTACTTATTTTGCTATGTCAAAGGAAAAAAATAGAGGAAAAGAAGCCCATGACGATGCTTGCTTCGGAAATCCAAAACAGCGTCAAAAGATAGGCGAAGCTATAATTGATTTATCACATTTGTTGAGTAGAGGATATGCTGAAAAATCTTCATTACTTTTGGTGGGCAATAGATATAGACTTAATGCCCGACAGCAAAAAGCTGTTCAGGGCATGAGTGCTTCTGTTGAGCAGTGTAAATTTAGAAACAATTCTACTTTAATGGCAGAAGATTTAGAAGGGCAGGACCTTATTATAGACGGATTTAATGTCATTATCTTATTGGAAAGTTTTTTGTCAGAGGCCTATGTTTTTAAAGGAGTAGATGGTTTTTATAGAGATTTATCAAGTGTTCATGGCACTTATAAAAAAGTGCAACAGACCGTTAGGGTAATTGAATTAATTGCAGTATTTTATCTAAAAGAGAAGTTGAATAAAATTCATTGGGTATTTGACAAACCTGTTTCCAACAGTGGCAGATTAAAACAAATGATAGAAGAAAAGGCATTTGAAAATAATTACAAGTGGGAAGTTTCACTAGCTTTTAATCCCGATAAAATAATAGCAGAAAGTAACCAAATTGCCCTAACATCTGATGCTTGGATATTGGATGCAGCAAAAAAAACTTTAACCTAATGGCCTATTTTGTAAAGAATGACATAGTACCCAACCAATTCATTATCAGCTAAGATGAAACAAGAATTGTTTTTTAATGCAATGCTTGAAGCCATTTCGTCAATAGATGATAAAGAATGGCTAGCAAGATATAAAGCTTTTTTGCAGAAGGAGCATCAGCTGCATTTTACCAAGCGACTGATTCACTATTATAAAAAAGAGATAGCCTTGACCCAGCCTTTGCCTTATTTTGACGAAGAGATAAAACAAAATTTAAAGGAGTCTTTTGACTACTTTGCGGCGTTGTTTAGCCTAAATGACGATCTGCCTACAGCATTTAAAAAAGTGATGATTAATACCCCTTTCCAGCATATCTTATTACTTTTAGGGCAACGTATAACGTCAGCAAGTGTTCAAGACGAAAATGCAATTCCGCCGCTTAGAGAACAATTATGGATGAGTTGCCTTCAACCCTATAACACGGAAACCTCGGTAGTGGTCAGAGCATGGGAAAAGCATGTGGGTAGGTATGAAAATAGTGTTATGGGTGAAATCAAAGGCAATCAATTGGAAAAGAATAAAAAAGTAATCGAGTTAATTCTGTTTATGATGGAGAATACTACTTGGTGGAATGTTTTTCATCATTACAAGCATGGCTTGGTGTATGAGATCAGAATTGAAAATGGGCAAGGCATGCGGTGGACAAGCGATGGAAAGCAATTTATTGGATTTTTAGAACATTTTAGATGATGAATGAACAAAACAGATATAGATTTACACTAAAGGAATGGGAAAATTGTCTTAAAGTATTAACGGCTTTAAAAGATGCTCCTTTTGATAATCCTGACAATGAAAAATTTGGAACCTTGATTACCAAAATCTATAAGAATGCAAAGAAGGGTAATCGCAGTACAAGTTATAATGAAAAACGTCAGTCTGATATTGAAACGAATTTGAATGCCACATTAGCCCAAGAGGCAATTAAGGGAACAAGTATGTTTTGGGATGAAAAAATTATTGAAAATCATCAATATACAAAACTGAATATACCTAAAAACTGTTACTGCTGCAATCAGTCTTATGAGTTGGCTCATTCTTTTTATTCACGTTTATGTCCTACTTGTTCAACAGAAAATTACGAAAAGCGTTTCCAGTATATAGATTTAAAGGATCGTAACGTAATCCTTACGGGAGGAAGAGTAAAAGTAGGCTATGCCACAGCCTTGCGCCTTTTAAGGAATAATGCCAACGTCGTTTTAACTACACGCTTTCCTGCATTGGCTTTGGAACAATTGCAAAATGAGAAAGATTATGAAAATTGGAAGGATCGATTGTTTGTTTATGGCTTGGATCTAAGAAATTTAAATGCTATTTCGGAGTTTATTGCATTCTATAAATCCAAATTTGTAAGTGTGGACATTTTGATAAATAATGCGGCACAAACGATTAAATATCCTGATGTTTATTATTTTCCTTTGCTAAAAAAAGAAGAAAAATTATTAGAATTACTTGCTTCCAATCAACGATTAATAGCAAACCAGACATTAATTTCCCATGAAATAAAAGCTTTAGAGTATAATAAAAATGAAAGTACCGAAATACAACTCAATCGATTTGGGCAACCTGTTGACAATAGAGACAAAACCAGTTGGAATTCTACTTTAGAAGAAATTACTATGCACGAATTGATCGAAGTCAACCTAATCAATCAGATTGCACCTTATTTTTTAATCAAAGAATTAAAGCCTCTTTTTGAAAATTCAGACTTTAAAGAAAAATTTATCGTGAATGTAGCTTCTTCTGAAGGGATTTTCAGCTATGCAAACAAAACCATCTTTCATCCACATACCAACATGACAAAGGCAGCTCTCAATATGCTGACCTTGACATCAGCAAAAGAATTTGCCGATAAAAATATCTATATGAACAGTGTCGATGTGGGTTGGATTTCCACAGGAGCAAAAGAAAGTGTAAGGAAAAAACAATTTGAAGAAGGCTATATTCCACCACTAGATTCTGTTGATGGTGCAAGTAGGATTTTTGATCCAATTATACAAGGAGTCAAAGGGAATATTATATTTGGAGTCTTATTGAAAAATTATAAAATTACAGCATGGTAATTTTGGGATAGTAGTTTAACTGGAAAAACATGGATCCTGCATTTCCAAGTTTCGGGTTCGAGTCTCGACTGTTCCACCTAAAGGCGTTAGCTCAATTGGAAGAGCGCCTGCCCGACACGCAGGAGGTTACAAGTTCGAGTCTTGTACGCCTTTCAATTAATGAGAATGATCGTTCAATTGGAAAACGGCAGATTGCTCATCTTAAGATGCAGGTCGAGTCTTGCCTATTGCTACATTAAATTAAAGATGTTTTTGATTTTTCTTCAATGCTTTGAAATAGCATCGCAGATGGTGAGGATGGCGGATGATGGGAGCAGGGAGGATTAAATTTAAGAATTTAGAATTTAGAATTTTGATTTTGGTGATCGTTGCAGTATTGATTTTTTATTGATGTCTTTTTTGATTTGGTCCGTTGTTCGGGTGTTGTTCCGGTAAGGTTCGCAAAAACACCCCTTTTATCGAACAAAGGCGAACAAGACCCGAACAAAACCATTAAAAAACCGAACAACCACAGGTGTAGAAAATGTTTTACATTTTGTGGTTGCTTTTTTTTTGCGACTGAAGAAAGTGGTGCAAGGATTTCCAAGGTTAAAAGCAGGATCGTTTGGCCTTTGTTCGAGCAAAGGTCCATTTTTAAAAAACCGGGTGGAAAAGGACCAAAACGAACGCCGAACAATCCTCGAACAAACCTCGAACAAAGTAGGGGTAAATTTGGGCTTTTCGGTAAAGAGTGGACTAAAGTGGACAAAACCGGACATTTTGAATTTTTGGGTTTGGGGTTGCGGCTTGAAATTATGTCTTTATTTTTAGTTGGCTTGGTGTTTTTCAAGGGTTTGATTTAGAATTGAATACTTGTTTTACGGTAAAGGGTTGTAAAAGCAAAGGTGGTTGGATGATTTTTATAGAAAAAGGGAATTAGGGAAAAATGATCAAAAAACAGCCGTTTTGGATGTAGTCAATATTCTACATTTTTGTGGTGGTTTTTTTGTTAAATTTGATACAATATGAAAGACAAGATACAGGCCAAATTAAAGGAGATTGAAAAGCAAAAAGGGGTTGAAATTCTTTTTGCGTGTGAGTCGGGAAGTCGTGCCTGGGGATTTGCTTCTCCCGACAGCGACTATGACATCCGTTTTATCTACAAGCACGATTTGGATTATTATTTATCACTTTGGGAACAAACGGACGTGATTGAGTTCATGACCGAGGACGATCTGGACGGTTCGGGATGGGATTTACGGAAAGCCGTAAGGTTGCTCGCAAAATCCAATGCACCTTTGCTGGAGTGGCTGCACTCTCCTGTTGTGTATTATCAGGACGATGCATTCTTGGAACAGCTGCGTTTGCTCGCAAAAGATTGCTTTTCGCCTGTTGCGTGCCTGTACCATTATCTGGGGACAACCAAGAACTTTATGGAAGCCTGCCAAGCCGAAGAAGTGAAGCTGAAAAGCTATTTCTATGCCTTACGAACAGCCTTGGCCGGAAAATGGATTATTGAGCGCAACAGTTTTCCGCCTGTGGCTTTTGCTGAATTGCTGCCGATTGCGCCTTTGCCCATACAGGAAAAAATAGTGGAATTACAGGCCATTAAAGCAAACCAAGATGAAAAATACCTGCATCCGAAAGAGGTTCTGATTATCGAGTTCTTGATGGAGACGGTTAGGTTTAATGAGGAACATGCAAAAGGTTTGGGGAGTGGGAAGAAGATTGCGGAGGAATTGGATGGGGTTTTTAGGGAAGTCATAAAAAATAACTAAATTGCTGTAAATGATAAAAACAGAATATGGAACTTTTGACGGAGATAAATGGGAGTCCATAAGTCAAATTTGCTTTAAACAAAATTTTAGAGAAGAAGGTTATCAGGAAGTAAAAGCTACTCCTGGGGATTATGGCATCGAAGGATTTACAAGAACTGGAAAGGTCTTTCAATGTTATTGTCCAGACGAATCGTATTCAAACGCTGAATTATATGAAAAGCATAGAAACAAAATTACAACTGACCTAAAGAAATTAAAAACGTATGAAAGTCAGTTGAAAGGTTTCTTGGGCGATACTAAAATAAATAAATGGTATTTTGTTACTCCAATATATGGGAAAAACGAGATTGTTACGCATTGTACTTCAAAACGAGATGAAGTAAAATCTTGGGGGTTATCAATAATTGACAATGATAATTTTGAGGTTATTTTTGAAGATATTAGTTTTTTACATCCTCATTTGAATCTTGCAATAGACTCTACTAATCAAAAAATAAATTTATCTCCAGATACATCGATTACAGATACGGACAAATTGAAATGGAAAGGTAAAGAAATAAACTTGGTAGAGAATGCCCAAAGAAAACACTCATTGAGGTTTGATGAAAATGCTCTTAATGTTGACAAGCGTGTTGATGATTTGACCGAAAAGACTATAGCTTCTTTTTTGGGAGGGAATATTCTGTTGCGAATGTGGCAGAATGAATATCCAACAGAATACGAAAAGTTTTTATCGATTGTGAGTTTGGTTGAGAATGAAGTTGTAGAAAAATGTATGTTTCCAGCTCAAGATAAAAATGCATTATATTTTAGTTTTAAAAGTTTAATCGAAGAAAAATTGAATGCAACTTTTCCTAAATTAGAGCAAGAGATGATAATGAATCTAACCAATCAAGTACTAGCAGACTGGATTTTAAGATGCCCAATAAACTTTGAGTAAATGAGAGATTTTGAAATAAAAAATATAAAGTTTTCTAAAAAGCCTATTTCAATTCCTGTTGATTATAGACCAGTTTACAAGATTGCACAAATTGTGATGATATTATCAATTACTTGTATTGGTAATAAATCTAGCTTGCTGAAATTACATTTGTTAAGCTGGGCATTGAAAGATGATAAAAACAAGGATGAAGTTTTAGAACTGATAAAAAGCAATTATGATACAGATATTGCGGTATGGGGAATTGAACCTGCATTAAATAGGGCACTTTTGTTTTGTATATCAGAGAATATTTGCATTATGGAAAATGGAAAATATTTGTTAACTGAAAAAGGTACTGATTTTTTCAAGTTAATTGTTAAGGCTGAAGTTTTTGTAGAAGAATTTGAGTTTTTAAATTTTGTAGGGAAAAGAAAAATAACTGATAATAGAATAGAATCTATTTCAAATAAATGGTCATTATTTAATGTTAAAAATTAATAAAATAAAGTTTGAAGTTAATACTGATTCTGGTCTATACGGTTCGAATTATGAGTTTACTAATGGTTTAAATATTATTCGAGCAGATAACACAAGTGGTAAGAGTAGCCTTTTTCAAGCAATCACGTATTGTCTTGGTTTTGAAGAAATAATTGGTGGTAAGAATGAAAAAACTATGCAATCTGTTTTTAGGGACCAAGTTGAATATCCAAAAGATGTATTCCACAAAGTAGTACAGTCTTTTGTTTATTTGGAAATTGAAAATAGTAAAAGTGATATTATCACGATTAAAAGAAGCGTAATAAGTAATTCCGACAGAAAACCACAATTAGTAGATGTTTATTTTGGAAAATTAATTGATGATACGGAAAACATTCTTCCTGAAATGAAACCAATGTATATTCATGATAAAGGTGGTGCAACAGATGAAATATATGGTTTTCACTTATTTTTAGAAAATTTCTTAGATTGGAATTTACCTAATGTTTTGACTAATTCTGGAGACTCAAGAAAATTATATATCCAACAGATTGCTTCTTCATTTATGATTGAGCAAAAATCAGGATGGTCTGATTTTTTTGCTACCATGCCACATTATGGGTTATCCAACAAAGAAGCAAGAGTTGTAGAGTTTCTTTTAAAGTTAGATGTAACCGAAAATAAAAAAAGAAAACAGCAAATTGCTTTCAACAAAAGAATTATTGAAGAGAAGTGGACAACTCTAAACAATCAGTTTATTAGACTTGCAGAAAAAGGAGGAGGAAGAGTTGTTGGTCTTGAACAAAAGCCTGTAATAATTAATGATTATAGAGGGTTAAATATTTTGTTGACAAAAGATGAAGAAGAATTTACGGTTTCAAATTATATAGATTTACAAGTTGAAGAATTAAGAGCTACACAAAATAAAACTGTTTTTACAGTTGGTCAAAATATTTCAAATCATGAAACTCAACTAGAAAAAATAAACAGTTTCATCAATAATTTGTCTTTAAATTTTGAGCTTTTGTCAACAGAGTTAAACTTTGACAAAGATCGATTACGTAGTTATAGGTCGCAATTAGATTTGCTAAAAGACGATTTAAGAAAAAACAAAGGTGCTTTAAAAGTAAAAAACCTTGGGGCTGATTTTAATTTGAAAACCTCAAGCGAAACTTGTCCGACGTGTAATCAAGACATTAATGATTCATTATTGCCCTTAGAAGTTGAGCAGGTTCCAATGCGTTTAGATGACAACATTGATTTTATTGATGCTCAAATTAAAATGGTTACAGTTTATATTGAGGGTCAGGAAAAAACAATAAGTGAAAAAGAAAAAAAACTGGACTTATACAGAGTAAGACTATCTGAGGCACGAGCAAATGTTAGACAACTAAAGAAAGAGCTAACATCTGATGAAAGACTACCTTCGATTATAGAAATTGAGAACAGATTAAATTTAAAAAAGCGGATAGAGTTTTACAATAAGTTTATTGAAGACTTCAATTTATTATTAGAAGACTTAAAAGAGTTATCTGGTCAATGGAAAAAAGTTGTGGTTGCTGAAAGTAAATTACCAAAGAACTTTTTTTCATTCAATGATGATGAAAAACTTGAGTTTTTAGAAATGAAATTTAAAGTTTTGCTTAAAGAGTTTAATTATACTAGTCAACAAAGTGAATTTATACATATTTCAAGGGAAAATTATTTGCCAATAATAAGTAAACCTTTTGGAGAAGAGACAAAAGATTACAGCATAAGGTTTGATTCATCAGGCAGTGATTTTATTAGATGTATTTGGGCTTATACCCTTAGTTTACTTGATACATCCATTAAATTTGACGGAAATCACCCAAGACTTATAATGATGGATGAGCCGAAACAACAAGATGTGGCTATTGGGAATTTCAACAGCTTTCTAAAGAGAATTTCATTGCATATAGAATCTCAAATTTTGATTTTTGCCTCTTTTGAAAATTCAGACGAAGCATTTAATTCCGCTACAAAAGATGTAGCTTTTAATTTAGTTCATATCAAGGATAAATTAATAAGATCATTGAATAATTAAATACTTTCAGGTGTCAACTATAAAAAAATATGACCATCCAAAACCTCAAATCCCAAAACCTAATCCTTTTCGAAGTCATCTCCGGAAGCAAATCCTTTGGTTTAAACACGCCCACATCGGATACGGATATCAAAGGGGTTTATTATTTGCCAAAGGAAAAGTTCTTCGGGTTGGAGTATGTCCCGCAGATCGCCAATGCAACCAATGATGAGGTCTATTATGAGATCGGCCGTTTTGTAGAACTGCTTTTAAAGAACAATCCGAATATCCTGGAGATTTTGGCCACGCCAGAAGATTGCATCCTGTACAAGCATCCGCTGATGGAACAGTTGCAGCTGCAAGACTTCCTGTCAAAACTTTGCAAGGATTCTTTTGCGGGCTATGCCATGACACAGATCAAGAAGGCCAGGGGCTTGAACAAGAAGATTGTCAATCCGATGGCAAAGGAAAAGAAGAGCCTGTTGGATTTTTGCCATGTCTTGAAAGGGTATGATACAGTCTTGTTGCCCGCTTTCCTGTCTGAAAAGCAGTGGAAGCAGGAACAATGTGGATTGATCAGTCTTCCGAATTCAAAAGGGATGTTCGCCTTGTTTCATGATGCCACAAATACGTCAGGCTATAAAGGTATCGTTCAAAAGGAAAACTCGAATGAGGTTTCACTGTCGTCCATCCCGAAAGGGAAAGAACCGATTGGTTATCTGTCGGTGAACCAGGACGGCTATTCCAAATATTGCAAGGAATACACCGAATATTGGGAATGGATCGAAAAGCGAAACAAGGAACGCTACAACACCAACCAGCAGCACGGCAAGAATTACGACAGCAAGAATATGATGCATACCATCCGGCTCCTGCAAACTGCCGAGCAGATCCTGTCTGCGGGAAAACTGAATATAAAGGTTCCGAACAGGGAAGAGCTGTTGGCCATAAAGGCGGGCGAAATGGAATATGATGCCTTGCTGGAAATGGCGGATGACTTGATTGCTTCAATTGAAAAGCATCATGCAACTTCGACTTTGCCGGAGCGTCCTGATACGGAAAAGGCAGTGGAGGTTTTGATTGGGATCAGGGAGGCGTTGTACCAACTATAAAAGAGCAACTACTTGACAAAACTACAAGTTGAGTGCTGCCAAATCACTGCTGTAACCTTTTCCGAAAGCCTATTTGTTGTTTAAAGAAGCATTACGTGTTTTGCGTAAAATGAAATGAGGAAACAACGAATAGGCCAAAACACGAATTTCGCGGATCGTCACAAAAAACTGCGAAATCCGCGAAATCCTACCCTATAAAACTAAATTCAAATTAACCTACTTTTTGATAAACTTGTCTTGGAATAACTTGTTTCCAGAATAGGCGTGAATTATATAAACACCCGATTCGAGTTTTTCAACATTGATTTCCGAAATAGAATCTCGTTTTTCGATGATCCTTTTTCCGGTAACATCAAAAATCACGATCCTGTCAACTTCCCTGTTTTTAGGAGTCTTAAGATACAAGATGGATGCCGTTGGATTTGGATAGATGCTGAATTCTTCCTTTTTCCAATCCTCAACTCCAAGCGTTTCGATAGTCACACAATCAGAAGTTGCAGAACAATCACCAATGGAAATTATGACGGCGTAATCACCGTTTTGCGTCGCGGTAAAATTTTGGGAAACCGCATCTGCAATGGCAATATTTCCGTTACAATCAATCCACTGGTACGAAGCATCAGCCTGGTTTGCGTTTATTGTTTCCGAAAGCAATGATGTTGTTGCGTCTATCGAGTTAACGACGATTTCGAGATTTGCAAATTCGGAACATTGCCCGGTATTTGGCGTAAAAGTATAGGTCGTTGTTGCTGAATTATTCAAATTTGGCGACCACGTTCCAACAATGCCATTTAGTGAAGTCGTTGGCAAAGCTGATACATTTTCTCCTGAACAAATCGCCGCGACAGCATTGAAAGTTGGCGTTACATTTGGATCTACGGTAATTGTCAAAGTAGTTGTTGCCGCACATTGCCCAACATTTGGTGTAAAAGTATAAGTCGTTGTTGCCGAATTATCTAAACCTGGTGACCATGTCCCAACGATTCCATTAAGTGAAGTCGTTGGTAAAGGTGATAAAGTTGCACCTGAACAAATCGGAGCAACCGCATTAAATGTTGGTGTGACATTTGGATTTACGGAAATTGTCAAAGTAGTTGTTGATGAACACTGCCCAACATTCGGTGTAAAAGTATAGGTCGTTGTTGCCGAATTATTTAAACTTGGCGACCATGTTCCAACAATGCCATTTAGTGAAGTCGTTGGCAAAGCCGAAAGATTTCCTCCTGAACAAATCGGAGCAACAGCATTAAATGTTGGCGTTACATTTGGATCTACGGAAATTGTCAAAGTCGTTGTTGATGAACACTGCCCAACATTCGGTGTAAAAGTATAAGTCATTGTTGCCGAATTATCTAAACCTGGCGACCACGTTCCAGCAATGCCATTTAGTGAAGTCGTTGGCAAAGCCGATAAATTGGCACCTGAACAAATCGGAGCAACCGCATTGAATGTTGGCGTTACATTTGGATCTACGGAAATTGTCAAAGTAGTTGTTGATGAACACTGCCCAACATTCGGTGTAAAAGTATAGGTCGTTGTTGCCGAATTATTCAAACTTGGCAACCACGTTCCAACGATTCCATTAAGTGAAGTCGTTGGCAAAGCTGAAAGATTTCCTCCTGAACAAATCGCGGTAACTGCATTGAATGTTGGCGTTTCATTTGGATCTACGGTAATTGTCAAAGTTGTTGTAGCCGCACATTGATTAGCATTTGGCGTAAAAGTATAGGTCGTTGTTACTGAATTATTCAAGGTTGGCGACCATGTTCCAGCAATACCATTTAGTGAAGTCATTGGCAAAGCCGAAAGATTTCCTCCTGAACAAATCGCTGCAACAGCATTGAATGTTGGCGTTACATTCGGATCTACGGTAATTGTCAAAGTTGTTGTAGCCGCACATTGATTAGCATTTGGTGTAAAAGTATAGGTTGTTGTTGCCGAATTATTCAAGGTTGGTGACCACGTTCCAGTAATTCCATTCAAAGATGTTGTTGGCAAAGCCGATAAAGTTGCACCTGAACAAATCGGAGCAACCGCATTGAATGTTGGCGTTACATTTGGATTTACGGAAATTGTCAAAGTCGTTGTTGATGAACACTGCCCAACATTCGGTGTAAAAGTATAAGTCGTTGTTGCCGAATTATCCAAGGTTGGCGACCACGTGCCAGTAATTCCATTCAAAGAAGTCGTTGGCAAAGCCGATAGATTTTCTCCTGAACAAATCGGAGCAACGGCATTGAAAGTTGGCATTACATTCTCATTGACTGTAATAACCATAGTTGTTGCTAATGCACATTGATCATTGCCCGGTGTAAACGTGTAGGTTGTCGTTTGCAGATTATTAAGTGCAGGCGACCAAATTCCCGTAATTCCATTTGTCGAAGTAGTTGGTAAAACCGATAAATTGGCACCTGAACAAATCGCTGCAACCTGATCAAATGTTGGTATTGTATCCAGATTTACAACAATCGTCATCGTTGCTGCTACTGCACATTGATCATTGTCCGGTGTAAACGTGTAGGTTGTCGTTTGTAGATTATTAAGTGCAGGCGACCAAATTCCCATAATTCCGTTTGTCGAAGTAGTTGGTAAAGCTGCCAAAGTCTGACCTTCACAAATTGCTGCAACCTGATCAAATGTTGGTAGTGTATCCAGATTTACAACAATCGTCATTGTTGCTGCGACTGAACACTGACCACTGTCTGGTGTAAAGGTATAAGTAGCCGTTTCAAGATTGTTCAAAGCAGGCGACCATGTACCTGAGATTCCGTTGTTGGACAGTGTTGGTAACGCCGTCAAATTGACACCGGAGCAAATTGCCGGTACAGCGTCAAATAGCGGGGTTACGCTTTCAGTAACCGTAATGGTCAGCGTTATTGGATTATAGAATTGGTCATCATACGGCGAAAACGTGTAGGTTGTTGTTTCAGCAGTATTGATTTCCGGAGGCGACCATTCACCGAAAACTCCGTCGGGCGTAGCATTCAGCAACGGATCAGGATTTGATCCTTCGCAAATTGAAAAATCTTCACCATAGTAAGGGGTGTCGCAGTTGTTGTAGATTTCAACTTCAAATTCCATTTCAGCGCTACAGTCAAAACCAGGCTCTGGCGCCATATAAACGTAAAGCGTTTGCGACGTTGTAATTTCATCTCCTTCAAACAGTTCCGTTCCGTTGCCGCCAGGTTGCGTGTAATATTTACCTTGTGATAACGAGGGTAATAAATAGCGAAGACATTTTCTGATCGTTTGAATCGAGTCGATTACCGGACGCGCTATGACATGAGCCGTAACCGGAAATCTCGGAATGGTTTCGCAACCAAAATTTTGCGTGGCAAAGTAAATCCCGCCATCCAATACTGTTGTTCCTGTTGTCAAAGGCGTTCCTCCGGTTTCAGTCTCAAACCATTTTGTTGATGCGGTCTGGGTTAAATCGGCAATGGTAGCGTCCCCACAAAAATTCTGAATGCTGTTTCCTGTATACACTACAGGCGTAACGGCTGTTGACGTATAATTCGCAGAAAATCCCTGGAATTGGTTTTGTTGATTGGTTACAAAATGCACCGACATGATTCCGGTTGTGGAAACAATAGTGCCGGGTAAATCCGTTCCGGAAACGGTTGCAATTAAATTTGTTGCCGCTGCATCGTCGTAAACCAACACTTTGTCTTCATCCAATTCTGTTTCAAATTCAGAGAATGAAAGTGAAACAGTTTCTGTACACGGTGGCGCGATCAGCCACGTGCAATGTTGGTTTAATCCATAGTTATTATTCTCAGAACCGTCATTAAAGTTTCCTGTTGCAGCTGCAAATGTTGGCAATTGTATACAAGTCCCCGGGATCAAACTCGTGTAGGTTGCCGACCATCCCGGACCATTAACTGTATTGTCGCTTGTAAACCGGATCAGCATTGAACCAACGCCCATTGAAGTCGAAAGCATTCCCGGCAGGGATGATCCCGAAAAAACACCTAAAACTGGAGCTGTCAAACCAGGTCCGTCGTAGACCGTTACGAAATCATAATCGAACTCCGTTTGAAAAGCAGTAAAATTTAGTGTGATTTGTTGCGCGCCTTCCGGAGCGATCAGCCATTTACAATCGGAGAAATCCTGATAATTTAAAGTACCACTATTATCAGTAAAAGTTCCTGCCGCATTGGTCAGCACCGTTGTTCCTTCGCATAAACGGACTGGCGCTCCTACCACATTTACGGCATTCCAGGCTTCCAATACAGACGCATATTCTGGCGAACCTGCTCCGTATAGATCTTCCGCTGCCTGAAGCGCACCTTCTCTTGCATCGCCGTAATTGGCACCCAATGGAAGATAGGTATTTAAATTCCTATAGGCTATCTGCAAGGCTTTTGCAAGCCCGATTGGCGCAACAGTATAACTGTATCCCACATCATTGGTTCCCGTGCCACCTTCACTTAAAAGATAAAACCAAAAGTTCTGCACGCCACTGTTATAATGCACACCACCAGAATCAAAGCTTGCGGCAGGATTTTTCCAATACGTTCCCTGATAAGTGTCCGGAGAGGGAGTAGCTGCAGCATTGGGATCTGACATGGAACGCAGATAAAATGGCGCCGCCACAACAACACCTTCCCCTAACGTCCAATTTGCATTTTCATCGGCATAAAATTCTACAGCAGTGCCAAAAATGTCAGCAAATGATTCGTTTAAGGCACCTGATTCGCCAAAATAAATCAGGCCGCCATTGCCGTTATTTTCAACGACCATGTGCGAAAATTCATGTCCTGCAACGTCAAGTCCCACCACGGGATTAAACGCAACCCCATCGCCAAGTCCATACACCATTACATTATACGGCGGAGGCAGCGCATAGGCGTTGTTTTGTGTATTGGAAAGTTGCAAAGTACCATTCACGAAATTTTTTATCGGACTTCCCAAATTGTCATAGCTGTTCCTGTTGAAAGTAGCTGCATAAAAATCATACGTTTTTTCCATTCCCCAATGCACATCAATTGCAGGATTGACGGTAGACCAGTTTGAAGTTGGATTTGTAAAATCCTCATAATTTTGAAATCCTGAAGCATTTGTAAACGTAGCATTGGTTGCATCGTACGTCTCAATCTTTCTTCCGGATTCTCTCAGGCGAAAGGTACCCTGATTAGTATCAACCGTAATCGCTTTTTCGCCGCGGTATACCGTTTGTCCTGTTCCAGGCTCATCAGCATGCGCAATCAGGTTTATTTTTCGAAGCACTTTTCCTGAAACAGCATCTATAAAAACAGTGTACAGCTGTATTGGATCGCTTGCATCGATACGTACTTTATAAGCCAGCTTTATTTCCTGTTTTTCGTTCACCATGATTTTCATGATGACCATTTCAACAGGGTATTCGGTAATCAATCTCGATGCATTCAACGCTTGCATGGCATTGTTTTTAGCCAAAAGTGCATCGATCCCGGCCTGTGCTTCAAACTTTTCAACAGCTATAATATTTCCGTTGATTGCAGTTGCGATGCCGTCTTTGGAATGCAGCATCACAGCACTGTCATTCATTAAAATACCTTTATAGAATTGTTGGAAATTTTGATTTTTTATTCCAAGATTGTCTGTCGTGTTGGAAATTTCCCGAAAAGTGTGATCTTCCGAAAGCCCGAGCCATTCGTTTAAATGATCCTGAATATCGGAAACGCTTATATTTTCGGATTTAAGATTTTTAAAGAACGAACCGTTGTTAATGGCAACAGGTTGGGCTATTGTTCGGGAAACAATTGGCGTTTTTTGTACAACAGGAGTAATTCCTTGCCCAAAAGCAATCGCTGTAAAAAATGTAAAAACTAAAGGTAGAAGTGTTTTCATACTTTATAATATTGATTGTCCAAAGTTATCAAGACGCAACATTTTAAAAATCAGGGTTTTCCCTGACTTTTTTTTCTCAGTATAATCCCCGCTATTGTGAAATGAACCCAACCGAAAAATAGTTGGAACGGTATTGTAATTCTTAAATTTATCAATGATTGTATCGGAGACCCATATAACAAGGTTGCTGTTGTCGCGCATTACATCAGGGCAGGAACGTAAGACGCTTCAGGGAGATGCTGGGAATCAAGCAGGAGGCGCTTGCCTTTGATTTGGTCGCAGGACTGGAACCAGAAAAAGATCTCGCTATTGGAGCAACGGGACATCATTGAAGAGGATATGCTGCGTCAGATTTCGGCTGCCTTGAAGATTCCTGTGGAGGCGTTCCAGAATTTTGACGAGGAGCAGGCTGTGAACATTATTTCGGATACGTTCAATATAGAAAAAGACGCCTATGTAGGCAATGCAAAACCAACGTTCAATATTAATCCAATCGAGGAATTGAAAAAGCTTCACGAAGAAAAGATTGCTTTATATGAGAGGATGCTGAAAGAGAAGGATGAGATGATGGCGCGGTTGGAAAAACTGATTAATAAGTAATAACGATTTTTTATATCAAAAAAGGCCCAGCTTACTGCTGGGCCTTTTCGTGTTTGGTTGTATACTTGCGATAACTTTGTTGATATTATAGCGATAGGATGCTATTTAGTTTTTTTGTAAAAACCACTTTTACTCAAGATGACCGAGCAAATCCCTAAAGTAAGGGGGTTTCTGTTGTAGAAAAGTTTCTACGTTTTTGTGGTGGTTTTTTTTGTTAAATTTGAACAAATAAAGCTTAATAATATGTATGATAAATACAAATTTAAAATTCTTCGAGAAGAAGTTGAAACGGAAGATTTTTATGAGGACAAAACACATCAAAAAATTAAAGATTCTCTATTTCATTTAATAAAAAATGAAGATCAAGGAATAACTATTGGATTGTCAGGTCAATGGGGATCAGGAAAATCAACAATAATAAATTTGTTAAAGAAAGAAAAAGAATTTTTATTCTTTTATTTTGATGCTTGGGCTCATGAAGGTGATCCTTTAAGGAGAATTTTTTTGGAAAGCTTTATCAATTGCTTGAAGGATTCAGAAAATGATAATAATATATTATCAAAGTTGGAAGAGAAGCGTGCTATTGTTTCAAGAGAGAAAAGAACTAAGATAACAATAATTGAAAGAAGTACTACTATATTAGGATTATGTCTAGCAATTGCTACTCTTGTTTTGACAATTGGAATAGCCTTTTTATCTGCTGTAAATTATGAAAACTTGACTTTAATTGACACTAGTTCAATCAATTTGCCTTTCATTATAGGAATATTATTTTCGTCCTCTCCTTTCTTTGTACTTTTTATAAATTTATTAGCACTTGTATATAGAGGTGAAGATATAAAAGATTTAAAAAATTGGGCATTTATACAGAATAATTCGAACGAAACCATAACAGAAGATATTATTGGCGATGATGAGAGAAGTTCGATTGAATTTGAAAAATATTTCAAAGAAATTCTTGAAATTTCTAATTCAATAAGTACTAAAAAAATAATTATAGTTCTTGATAATTTAGATAGAGTTGATGCGGAAGTTTCTTTAAAAATTTGGTCAACTTTACAAACTTTCATTCAGCACAAAAATCCAGCATCGAAGGAGTATAAAATATTTAAAAATATATTTACAATTATACCGTACGATGAGGAAAGTTTAATGAAAATTTGGAAAAATTACAATGAAGATAATGAGGGTAATAAAATCATTGATAACAGTTTTGCAAAATCTTTTTTTGATAAAAGCTTTCAGGTTCGAATTGATGTACCGAAGCCAATAGTCTCAAATTGGCTTGGATTTATTGATAGTATGATGAATGAAGCCTTCAATATTTGGCCAGAAAATGATAAACAATCCGTAAAGGAGGTTATAGAAAAAACCAGAAAAACTATATTAGATAATCCCAGACCCAGAGAGATAAAAACTTTTTTAAACCAAGTAGGATTCCTTAGGAATCATTTTAATGAAGATATATCCACTAAAAGTATATCTTTTTATTCATTTAAAAGGTATTTAGAAGGAAAATCTAATGATGAAATTTCCAAGTATTTACTGAACTTTAATGAGATACCCAAAGAAGAAATTAACTTAATTGAGGAAGACACAATTCAAGAAGTAGCTGCTATAATTTATGGTGTTGATAAAGATAAGGGAGCTCAAATTTTATTATCCCCTAAGATTCTAGATGCCTTGAAAAATAACAAGCCAGATGTTTTGAAAGATCTATCTTTTAATTATGGAAAGGTTTTTT
>Ga0247805_1000317_pt1 | contig 26452 bp, 27 predicted proteins | sample UWRJL044104R1_FD_180930 | JGI IMG/M metagenome (GOLD analysis project Ga0247805, IMG submission 180930) | Plant litter microbial communities from Arlington Agricultural Research Station in Wisconsin, United States - UWRJ-L044-104R-1 | ecosystem: Environmental > Terrestrial > Plant litter >... | reverse complement strand
TTCACCAGCTAGAAACTGGATCCAATGCACGGGTTTTTGGCATTTGACATTGTGCACGCTGTTGAGTTCTCAAGGATCGGACGCTCCTGGTTTTCACCGCAAAACGGCTGCTACCCAGGGCCTTACCAATTTTTTACCTGGCTTGTTACTTCCACGGCTTTAGCGCAAGCGCTTGACCCGATTCGTAATACAAGCTACGAGGTGGTCTTTCATCCTAAGTTGTAAAGACGGAAACTCACAAGAGCTAGTCCGCTTTATTGCCAGGATATTGTCCCCTGCTTGAGGCCGGGAAGCTCTTCCGCTTTCCGCACCTTTGGGGTGACAGGGGATTACATTACGCGGATCCCGGTACCTCGGCAAATTCCGCTGCAACCCGGGCGTGTCGTACGTGAGCCGCTTACGCGAACGCACATCAGCGGCAGTATTTCGCTACATACTGCTGCACACCGGAGGCCGCCGTCACCGAGCTGATCTGGTCCAGGTTGCGCTGGCGGTCGATGGCTTTTGTTGTCTCGACGGCGGTGATGAGCGACTGGGCGGCGTTGGTCACCGAGCGCACGCCGGGGCGCACACCCTCGGGCGCGACATCCATCAGCGCAGTCCATCGATCGAGATAGGCCTGCATTCCGAGAATCGTCTCGGGGATCGCGCTTCGATCGGTCGGCCAGCCGAAGCCGGGCTGGTCGAGAACGCCGGGTGTCTCATCGAGGGAGGCGCAGAAGGCCGCGCTGTCGGCGACGATCTTTGCGTCCGCGGCCTCCGAGTCGCCGATGGCCGTGAGCACAAGGCCGCCGGCTATCAATGCGACGGTGAGGATGGCGCCCACCACCGTTGCGGTTCGCACCACCCAGGTCGTCCACCCGTGTGTGCGCCGCGCGATGAACCCGGCGACGAGGCTCAGCAGGAATCCGAGGGGCGGGAGCACAACCGCGAGCGCGAGCGAGGCCCACTCGAGCGGCGACGCTTTCGGCACCTCGCGTTCGGGCCGGTCGGAGAAGTCAAAGGCGGCGGGGCGTTGGACGCCCTCCCCCGGGTCTTCGTCGACGGGAGCCGCGGCATCCGAACGAAGCAAAAAATCGAAGGCGGATGGCGCGGGCTCGACGGGTACGAGATCCGTCGAGGTGTCGCCGGTGCCGGGTGCTGCGTCGTTCATGTTCCCCGCCTGAGTTTGACTCGTTTGAGCCGAGCGTATCGCGTTCAGATCACGGGGATGTTACGTCTCGTAATTATGCGATGAAGACGCCGGCGAGAGTCTTTTTGCCGCGGCGCAGCACAGCCATACGACCGTGCAGCAGCGAACCCTCGAGGGTCGCCTCGTCTGAGTCGACCTTGACGTTGTTGAGCGAGACAGCTCCCTCGCCGATCGACCGGCGCGCGGCGCTCAGGCTCGGGCTGAGTCCGGTGTCGACGAGCACCTGGGCCACGAGGGCATCAGACGTCGTCGAGGTGTTGGGCAGGGCCGTGAGCGCAGACTCGAGGGTCGACTCGTCGAGAGTCGCGATGTCCCCCTGTCCGAAGAGAGCGTCGGTGGCGGCGATCGCTGCGTCCGTTGCATCCACCCCGTGTACAAGGCTCGTGACGAGGTAGGCGACCGTCTTCTGACCCTCGCGCTTGTACGGGGCTTCGGCGTGACGCGCACCGAGCTCTTCGATCTCCGCCCGACTCAGGAAGGTGAATACCTTGAGCCGGTCGATGACGTCGGCGTCGTCCGTGTTGAGCCAGAACTGGTACATCGCGTACGGGCTCGTCAGGGCCGGGTCGAGCCAGACGGCGTTGCCCTCGCTTTTGCCGAACTTGCGCCCGTCGGAGTTGGTGACGAGTGGCGTGCCAATCGCGTGAACGCTTGTGCCCTCCGCGCGTTTGACGAGGTCAACACCGCTCGTGAGGTTGCCCCACTGGTCGCTTCCGCCGGTCTGGAGCATGCAGCCGTATTCGAGATGCAGCTGACGAAAATCGAGGCCCTGCAGAATCTGGTAGCTGAACTCGGTGTAGCTGATGCCTTCGTCCGAGTTGAGGCGCGTCGAAACCGCGTCTTTTTTGAGCATCGTGCCGACGCGGTAGTGCTTGCCGATGTCGCGCAGAAAGTCGATGGCGCTCATGGGCGCCGTCCAGTCGAGGTTATTGACGAGCTTCGCGCCGTTGTCGCCCTCGAAACTCAAAAACTTGGAGACCTGCTCCTGCAGGTAGCCGACCCATTCGGCAACGGTTTCGGCGGGGTTGAGCGTGCGCTCGGCCGTTGGCTTCGGGTCGCCGATGAGTCCCGTCGATCCGCCGACCAGCCCGAGCGGGCGGTGGCCGGCGAGCTGCAGTCGCCGCATCAGGAGCAGCTGCACGAGGTTGCCCAGGTGCAGGCTCGGTGCCGTTGGGTCGAAGCCGCAGTAGTAGGTGATCGGGTCGCCCGCGAGGAGGGCCTTGAGCTCATCCTCGTTCGTCGACACGTGCACGAGGCCGCGCCAGCGAATCTCCTCCCAGATGTCGTCGAAGGAATCGTCGTTGCTTTGGGTCGCGAGAGCGGGTGAGACAGGCACCGGGCAAGACTATCAGCGCGAGCATCAAGCCTGAATGCTTGATTTGTACCACATCAAGCTTCTATGCTTGATTGTGCCTCAATCAAGCCTGAGGCATTGATAGGGGTTTTCCGTGTTTGTGATCACCGTCGACCAGGTCGACAGCAGCCACACGAGAGATGCCGTTGGCGACGCACTGGCTAGACTCGCCGACCGGGTTCTTGTGCTGCCCGCCGAGCGCACGGCCGGCGATGAGTTTCAGATGCTTATCGACGATGCGGCCACAACACTCGCGACGATTCTCGACCTCACGCGCTCCGGGCGCTGGAGCGTCGGCTGCGGTGTCGGCGCCGTGCGCACCCCGTTGCCGTCGAGCATCCGCGAAGCCGCAGGGCCGGCCTTTATCGCCGCACGCGCCGCAGTCGACCGCAGCAAAAAGCGTCCCTCGCGCTTCGCACTTGAAGCACCAGATGCGATGGATGGCGCGGCTCGCCTCGAGGCAATCATCGACCTGCTGCTTGCCACCCGTGCCCGACGCTCGCCCGAAGGCTGGCAGCTGTTCGACCTGCTCGAGTCGGGTCTCACGCAGGCGGCCGCAGCCGCGCGACTCGGAATCTCTCCACAGGCGGCAAGCCTGCGAGCACAGGCTGCCGACCTGCGCGTGGAGACCGCAGTGACAGCGGCGCTGGTTACACTTCTGGCACAACTCGATGCGGAGGCAACGGCATGAATTACCTCGACGACCTGAGCTCGACGATTGTGCTGTGCGTGTCGATCGCGCTGACCGCGGCAGGGCTCGTCTTCTCGGTGCTCGCGATCAGCCGGCGCCGGCCCTGGTTCTCTCTTGTGGCAGCGGCTCCCGTTGCCTGGACGATTCTCGTCTTCGCCGTCTACTCCCCCGGGTACGTCGACCCGGTGCTCGTGATCGTCTTCACCCTCGCGCTCACGGCACTCGGCGTCGTTGCGGGCAGCCCGCTCGTCGCCCTCGTGCTCACGCTCGCGGCACCCAATGGCCCGCAGCTCGGGCTTCACGGGGGAATCCTTGTGCGGGATACAACGTCTCCCCCACCCCAGCGCGACCTCGAGGTTCTGCGCGGCGGAACAACGATCGGCTACCTCGAGCGCTTCGCCCTGATCGGCTCGGTGCTCGCGGGCCAGTTCGCCGCGGTCGCCATCGTTGTCGCAATCAAGGGACTCGGGCGCTTCTCGGAACTGGAGAGCGCGCAGGCCCGCGAGAGGTTCATCATCGGAACGCTCGGCAGCCTGACCTGGGCCGGCACGTGCGCGGCAGCGATTGTGCTGACCTGGCAGTAGCTACTGCTTGTCGAACAGCCCGATGATGTTGCCCTCGCTGTCGGTGATGTAGACCCAGCGCGAGTTCTCGGTGAGCGGCTGGATCTCGCCGAGCTGCGAGCCACCGTTCGCGAGCGCCGCTGCAACGGTCTCCTCGATGTTGTCGACGGTGAAGACCACCGTCGGGTGCGGGGCTGCACCGCGCTCGTGCAGGTCACCGTTGATGCCCTTGTCGTCGGGCTGATTGAGCATGCCCATGTCGTCGCCCCACGGTTCGTAGTCGAACTGCAAAACGCTCTTGTAGAACGCCTGCGCGCGCTTGATGTCATCGGCCGGAATCTCAAAGTGCTCTACGAATGCCATGGTTCGAGCTTGCCGCTCTCGGTTTGGCGAGTCAAGGTCTGCAAACCGATACCCTCGGCGCTTGGTGTGCAGCCGACCTGCAGCCACGAGCTCGAATAGCCCCAGTTGACTAGTGCGCCAGAATCCGACTAGAGAACTGCGGCAATTCGCTCTCGCTACCGTCGAAAAGTGCTCTAAGCGCCCGATTTTGGAGCAATTTTCGACGGTTTGGCGAGCTTGTAGCGCGAGACCGTCGGATCGTCCGTGATCCAGTAGCGCCAGGGGTAGTCCGACGTGCCACCCGCGCCCGCGACTCCAGTGCGGGGGCCGCTCGAGATGAGCGCGGGTGCGAGGGGCGCCGCGACATCCAAACGCACTCGCGAAGCGGCGAGGTCTGCGCCGTCGTCGGTCATCGCGATACCGAGGGCGACGGTGAGGCGGGCCGGGCCTTGCGCGAGGTCGGTGTCGCGCTTGGATGTTGTGCGGCGCGAGCGTGCGAGCGGAAGGCCCGAGACGATCTCGCCAGCGCGCAGCAGCACTCCCCCGGAGGTTCCGGGCGGCGAGCAGACGATGTTGGCGCAGGTGTGCATGCCGTAGGTGAAGTACACGTAGAGGTGCCCGGCGTCGCCGAACATCGTCGAGTTGCGCGGCGTCTGCCCGCGGAACGAGTGCGAACCCGGGTCTTCGCCAACACCGAGGTACGCCTCGACCTCGGTGATGCGCAGGCTGACCGGCCCGACCGTCAGCAGCGAACCGAGCAGTGCCGGCGCGACCTCGAGGGGAGATCGACGCAGCAGCGCCCGGTCGAAGCTCACGTTAGAAGAGGCTCTGCCCCGACACCGCGAGCACAACGAAGACGAAGATCAGCACTGCCGCCGCGATCGAGATCGTGACGATGATGCCGGTGCGTCCCATCGGCTTGCGGTTGTTTTTGCGTGGGCGATCCTTGTGCAGCGTCATGTCAGGCTCCCGCTTGGGTTGGGGTCAGGGCGCGCACACGCGCGGTGAGAGTTGCGAGCTGTTCGGCGACGCGCTCGGGGGCTGTGCCGCCCGCGCCGTTGCGCGAAGCGATCGAGCCCTCGACTGTCAGCACCTCACGAAGCGCGGCAGTGAGGTGCGGCGAGATCGCCGCGTACTGCTCGTCGGTCGGTTCGTGCAGGTCGAGGTCGTTGTGCTCGCAGAACTGCACAAGCGCGCCACTGATCTCGTGGGCATCCCGGAACGGCACGCGCTGGCGAACGAGCCAGTCCGCGACATCCGTCGCCAGAGAGAAGCCCTGCGGTGCAAGTTCGGCCATGCGAGCGGTGTTGAACCGCAGCGTCGCGACCATGCCGGTGAACGCGGGAAGCAGCACCTCGAGCGTCTCGACCGAGTCGAAGACGGGCTCCTTGTCTTCCTGCAGGTCGCGGTTGTACGCGAGCGGAAGACCCTTGAGGGTCGCGAGCAGGCCGGTCAGGTTGCCGATCAGGCGCCCGGATTTTCCGCGCGCAAGCTCGGCAATGTCGGGGTTCTTCTTCTGCGGCATGATCGACGACCCGGTCGAGTAGGCGTCGTCGAGCTGCACAAAATTGAACTCGCGCGTGTTCCAGAGAATAATCTCCTCGGCAAACCGCGACAGGTCGATTCCGAGTTGTGCCGCGATAAAGGCGAACTCAGCAACAACATCGCGGCTGGATGTCGCGTCGATCGAGTTTTCCGCCGGGCCAGACAGCCCCAGCTCAGCGGCAACCAGCGCCGGGTCGAGCCCGAGCGAACTGCCTGCGAGAGCTCCCGCGCCGTATGGCGAGACGGATGCCCGCACTCGCCAGTCGCGAATGCGCTCAAGGTCGCGCACGAGCGGCCAGGCGTGAGCGAGAAGGTGGTGCGCGAGCAGCACGGGCTGCGCGTGCTGCAGGTGGGTGCGGCCGGGCATCACTGCGTCGAAGTGGGCGTCGGCCTGCGACGCGATCGCGTCGATCAGTTGCGTGACGCGGTGAGCGATGACCGTCGCGTGCTCAAGCAGGTAGAGCCGCACAAGGGTTGCGATCTGGTCGTTGCGGGAGCGTCCAGCACGAAGCTTGCCGCCGAGCTCTGCACCGGCGATGACGATGAGCTCGCGCTCGAGAGCACCGTGCACGTCTTCGTCGGTGTCGAGCGCAACGAGAGTGCCGTCATCCACTCGTCCCTGAAGCACAGCGATCGCGTCGAGCATCGCGTCGAGCTCGAGCGGCGTGAGGTAGCCCGCCGCCGCCAAAGCAGCGGCGTGCGCCCTCGAACCCGCGAGATCGTAGCGCGCGAGTTGCCAGTCGAAGTGGGTCGACTTGCTCAGCGCTGCGAGCTCGGGCGAGGGACCACTCGCGAAGCGTGCGCCCCAGAGTGATCCCTCATTGGTTTCCGGCTTGTTCATAATTTCGGCAGGCTCGATCGGCGGTGCGTTAGTCGGCGAGGTGAGCGGCGTCGCGGCGTGCCGAGATCTTCGACGGCAGCGACCAGATCTCGATGAAGCCCTTCGACAGCGACTGGTCGAACGTGTCACCGGTGTCGTAGGTCGCAAGGCTGAAGTCGTAGAGGCTCTGATCACTCTTCTGGCCGGTGACGACCGCGCGGCCGCCCTGCAGCTTGAGGCGGATGTCGCCGGAGACGTACTTCTGCGTGTGGTCGATGAACGCGTCGAGGCTGCGCTTGAGCCCAGAGAACCAGAGTCCGTCGTACACGAGGTTGGACCACTCGGCTTCGACCGAACGCTTGTAGCGGTTCACGTCGCGCTCAAGGGTCAGGCTCTCGAGTGCCTCGTGCGCTGCGATGAGGGCGATGGCTCCGGGAGCCTCGTAGACCTCGCGGCTCTTGATGCCGACGAGACGGTCTTCGACGACGTCGATGCGGCCGACGCCGTGCTTGCCCGCGACAGCGTTGAGCTCTTCGATGATCGCGAGCGGGCTAAGCTCGACACCGTCGATGGCTGTCGGGATTCCCTCGACGAACGTGATGGTGATCTCGTCGGCCTCACGGAAGACCGAGGGGTCCTGCGTGTACTCGTAGAGGTCTTCGATGGGGGCGTTCCACGGGTCTTCGAGGAAGCCGGTCTCGACAGCGCGACCCCAGACGTTCTTGTCGATCGAGTACGGGTTCTTGGCGCTCTGGCGGATCGGCAGGTTGTGCTCTTCCGCGTAGATGATCGCCTTGTCGCGCGTGAGGGCGAGGTCGCGAACTGGCGCGATGCTCTTAAGGTCGGGTGCGAGGGCTGCGACTGCGGCCTCGAAGCGCACCTGGTCGTTGCCCTTGCCGGTGCAACCGTGCGCAACGCTGTCGGCTCCGAGCGCCTTCGCAGTGAGAGCGAGGTGCTTGGCGATGACGGGGCGGCTGAGCGCCGACACGAGCGGGTAGGTCTTCTGGTACATGGCGTTGGCCTTGAGGGCCGGCATCAGGAAGTCGGCGGCGAACTCGTCCTTCGCGTCGACAACGATCGACTCGACAGCGCCGCAGTCAAGCGCGCGCTGGCGAATGTCGTCCATGTCTTCGCCGCCCTGTCCGACGTCGACGGCGAGGGCTACAACCTCTTTGCCCGTCGCATCCTTGAGCCAACCGATGCCTACCGAAGTGTCCAGTCCGCCTGAGTAGGCGAGGACGACGCGTTCCGTCATGTGTGTGTTACTCCCTGATTGAAAGATCGTTGATAAGTCTACGGGCGCGCTCAGGCGCCGAAATCGAATGAGGCGACGAACGCCTCGTGCGCGGCCGCCGGCACACCGCTCGTGAGCAGCAGGTACTGGTCGCCATTGTGGAAGGTGACGACGAAGCGCTGCTCCCCCGCGTCGGGCACGGTGATAACACCCTCGCGGGCTACCTCGCCGTCGAGATCGATGATGCTCGACTCCGTGAGCTCGGCTCCCGTGGTGTTCGCGAGCATGCCCTGGATGGTGTCATCGATGTTCGCCTCGACGTCGTCAGAGAACTCAACACCCTCGCCGTAGCGGTAGGTGCTGATGAGGTAGGTGCCCGTCGCCGTTGTGGCCGAGGTGACGAACGTCTCAGCGGTTGTGCCACCCGTCAGCACCTGGTTCTCGGCGGTCGACTCCGCATTGCCGGGCAGCTCGACCGTGTAACCGAGGTCGGGCGAGGTGAAGGTCGTGAGCTCATCCGAGACGGCTGTCGCCGACGGCGTGCTCGATGGGCCACCCACCGATGCGGCGCGCGAGCTCAGCAGGGCGTAGACGCCGGCAAAGATCGCCGCGAAAACGACAACGCCGATCACGACCGTGATAACGCGGCGGCGGGTGAAAGCGGGGTTACTCATGGGTGTCCTTTGAGGGTGTAGCGCGAGCAACATTCGCTGCTCCGTGAGAGATCCGCGTGAGCATCTGCTCGAGCGGACCACGACCGACCAGAATCGTCCACACCGTGCAGGCAACAAGCGCCGAGACGGTGAAATCGATCCAGTAGTAATTGTCTCTGGCTTCGTAGACCTTGTCGCCCAGAATCGCGATCGCGAGAATGTGCACACTGTACGCCGTCAGCGCCATAGCCCCGACGCTTGCAACGGGATACAGAACCCAGCGGATGGCGCGGCGCCGCGTCACCAGCAGGCTCAACCCGAGCACCAGCATCGCGAACCCGGTCGAGCCGACGACCTCGAACGGGCTGCCGGAGTGCGCGCGGGCGGTCCAGTGATACGAGTAGTCGAAGTAGTTCGCCCAGTCGTCGCTCACTTTTTCTTCTTCGGGCAGTGAACTCTCGTCGTCAAGCATGCCCTCGTCGTCAACCATGGCCTCGGGGTCGTAGCAGTAGTACTCATCGGGAGCAGTGGTCTCGCACCGCAAACCCGAGAGGTCGACGTCTTCGCCGGGCACCGTGTCGTACTCGATTCCCTCGCTCGGAACATACGTGCCTGAGTAAGAAGAAGAGGACGACGAGGATGACGAGCCCCCGTTGGCCCCCAGCACCGCGTCACCGATAGAGCCGAGACCGTAGCCGACAACCGCGAGCACCAGCCCGATGAGCACAAGCCAGACCTGCACACGAATTGCCCGGAGATCGAGCCGACCGAGCGCGAGACCGGTGAGCACAAAGGCGATCCAGATGAGCCCCGGGTAAACGCCCGTCACGAGCAGGTCAATGATGACGCCGCCGCCGAGGCTACCCGACTCCCCCCAGATGACATCGGGTCTGAAGCTGATAAGAAAAGGCATCGCGACGGCGATTGCGCCGGCAAGCACAAACAGCGGTCGGGGTTTCCAGCGCAGAAATGGAATGCTCAACACAAACAGCGCGGCATAGGTCGGCAGGATTACCGCGACACCGGTACCTAGATACTCGAGCAGCCCACCGATCGCGAAGATGAGCACGGCGCGCGTAAAAATACGGATCCGCGCCCGCACGAGCTCGACACCGTCGAGCGGCTCGGTGCGACCGGAAATTATCGCAATCGATACCCCCGCGAGCAGCGCGAACAGGATCGACGATCGCCCGTTGACAACGTCGCTCCAGGTCTCCGGGTTCGCCCAATCGAAGCGCTCGGTGACCCCGACATGAGCGCCGAACATTCCGAGCACCGCAAGGCCGCGCGCGACATCCACACCGATTATTCGCTTGGATGTCGCGGAGCCGAACGACCGCAGCCGCCCCGTGATGCGCTCGCCCCAACCCGGCCGGGCGACCGGTGCGGGATGCGGCAACTCGGGTGCGAGGGTCACTAGGCCGCCTGTTCGAGCAGCCAGACCATCAGCGCTTTCTGGGCGTGCAGGCGGTTTTCGGCTTCGTCCCAAATGACGCTCTGCGGGCCGTCGATGACCTCGGCGCTGACCTCGAAGCCGCGGTCGGCGGGGAGGCAGTGCAGGAAAAGCGCGTCGGGCTTGGCGAGCGCCATCAGCTCGGCGTCGACCTGGTAGGCGCCGAAGGTTGCAATGCGTGCGGCCTTCTCGTCTTCCTTGCCCATCGAGACCCAGGTGTCTGTGACAACAACGTCGACGCCGGCGACGGCCTCGATCGGGTCGGTATAGAGCGCGACGGATCCACCGGTTTTCGCGGCCATGACGTCGGCGTCGGCGACGACCTGCGGGTCGGGCGCGTAGTCGAGCGGGGAGGCGACGCGAACGTGCATTCCCGCGACGGCGCAAGCGAGAAGGTACGACTGCCCCATGTTGCTGCGTCCGTCACCGAGGAACGTGACTGTGAGGCCCGCGAGCTCGCCACGGTGCTCACGGATGGTGAGGAGGTCGGCGAGCAGCTGGCAGGGGTGGAAGTCATCGGAGAGCGCGTTGATCACGGGCACGGATGTTCCGGCGGCCATCTCTTCGAGACCGGACTGCGCAAAGGTGCGCCAGACGATCATCGAAACCATACGCTCGAGCACTCGAGCGGTGTCGGATGGGGTCTCCTTGCCGCCGAGCTGGCTGTTCGCCGTCGAGATGATGAGCGGGCTGCCGCCCAGGTCGGCAACACCAACCGCAAACGAGACACGGGTGCGCGTCGATGACTTGTCGAAGATCACCGCGACTGTCTGCGGGCCGGCGAGTGGCTTCGAGCCCCAGCGATCCTTTTTGATGGCCTCGGCGAGGTCGAGAATCGATGACTGCTCGGCCTGGCTCAGGTCGTCATCGCGCAGAAAGTGGCGGGTCATGCTGTTGCCTCCAGGGCCTTTGTGAACTTCTCGGTGAACTCGGCGATGTGCGTCTCGTCGATGATGAGGGGCGGCGCGATGCGGATGCTCGAGTCATTCGGAGCATTCACGATGAGCCCAAGCTCGAGCGCCTTCGTCGCGACCTTTTGCGCAACGGGCTCGGTGAGGCCAACGCCAATGAGCAGGCCGCTGCCGCGCACCTCGGCGACAAGAGGCTTGCCCTCGACCGCCGCGCGAATCTGGCCGCCGCGCAGAATCGCGTTGTCGATGAGGCCGGCGCGCTCGATCTCCGCAATGACCGCGTTGCCCGCGGCCGTCGCGAGCGGGTTGCCACCGAAGGTCGAGCCGTGCTGGCCAGCCGTAAACAGGTCGGAAGCGTCGCCGAACGTCACGAGAGCGCCGATCGGCACACCACCCGCGAGTCCCTTTGCGACGGCAATCGCGTCGGGCACGATGCCGTGCTGCTGGAACGCGAACCAGGTGCCCGTGCGGCCGACGCCGGTCTGAATCTCGTCGAGGATCAGCAGGGCGCCGTGCTTGGTCGTGAGCTCGCGCGCACGCTTGAGGAAGCCCGCGGGCAGGTCGACAACACCCGCCTCACCCTTTATCGGTTCGAGAACGAGAGCCGCGACATCCGGGCCCATTGCTGCTTCGAGCGCCTCGATCGTTGTGTCGATGTGCTCGATGCCGGGAACGACCGGCTCAAAAGGCTCGCGCAGCGCGGGTTTTCCGGTGAGCGAGACCGAACCCATCGTGCGGCCGTGGAACGAATTCGTGAGCGCGAGAATCTTCTTGTGCTGTCCGTTGCGGCGCGCGAGCTTGATCGCGGCCTCGATCGCCTCGGCGCCGGAGTTGCCAAAGTAGACCCGGCCGCGCTCCCCAGCGCCGGTGATGCGGCGCAGGTTCTCGGCGAGCGCGATCTGCGGCTCGGTGGCGAAATAGTTCGACACGTGCGCGATCGAGGAGATCTGCTTCGTCACTGCCTCGATCAGCGCGGGGTGCGCGTGGCCGAGCGAGTTGACGGCGATGCCGGCGAGAAAGTCGAGGTAGCGGTTGCCGTCGACGTCCCAGACGTGGGCGCCCTCACCGCGGGTAAGAAGAGTGAGCGGCGACGGAGCCGAGCCCATCATTGCTGTGCTGTACTGATCGCGCCACGTCATGCGGGTACTACCTCTGTTCCGATACCACTGTGGGTGAAGATTTCGAGAAGAATCGAGTGCGGCGTGCGACCATCGATGATTGCCGCCTTCGCGACACCACCATTGACGGCATCGAGGCACGCTGTCATCTTGGGGATCATTCCCGACTCGAGACTCGGCAGCAGCTCGGTGAGCTCCGCGGTGTCGATGATCGAGATGAGCGAATCGCGGTTGGGCCAGTCGCGGTAGAGCCCCGCGACATCCGTCAGCACGATCAGTTTTGCGGCGCCGAGCGAAACGGCGAGCGCTGCGGCTGCCGCGTCGGCGTTGACGTTGAGCGACTCACCGTCGGCGTCATGCGCGACCGACGAAATGACCGGAGTGCGGCCCGCCTTGATCACGCTTCGGATCGCCGACGGGTCAACGTCGACGATGTCTCCGACCCGTCCGATGTCGACAAGCGACCCGTCAACAACGACCCCACGCTTGACTCCCGTGAATGTGCCCTCGTCGAGAACCGCGGCGAGGTCGCCGTGCTCCTCGATCAGGTCTTTGAGCTCGACACTGATCTGGCCGGTGAGCACCTCTTTCGCGACAGCCATCACCTCGGGAGTTGTCACCCGGTAGCCGCCAACGAATTGGCTGTCGATGCCGAGCTCGGCAAGTCGCGCCGAGATCTGCGGACCGCCGCCGTGCACAACAACCGGGATGACTCCCACGAGGTTGAGGTACGCGATGTCTTCGGCGAACGCGCGCTTGAGCTCGTCGCTCACCATCGCATTACCGCCGAACTTGATAACAACGATCTGACCGTGAAAGCGCTTGAGCCACGGCAGCGACTCGATGAGTACGGCAGTTTTGACGGGAACGTCGAGTTCCTGGGCCTCCCTGAAGACGCCCATCAGCTCGAGTACGCCGAATTCTCGTGCACGTAGTCGTGCGTGAGGTCGCTTGTGAGAATCGTCGCCTCCGCGTCGCCGACCTTGAGGTCGATGAGCACGTGGGCAATACGCGGCGTGAGGTCAACGAGTTCGGCGGGCTGGTCGGGCTCGCCCGACTTGCAGACACGAATGCCGTTGATCGTGACATCGATGTCGTAGGGGTCGAACTCGGCACCCGTGGTTCCGATTGCCGCGAGCACGCGGCCCCAGTTCGGGTCGTTGCCGAAGACAGCGGCCTTGAACAGGTTGTTGCGGGCGACGGAGCGTCCGACCTCGACGGCATCCGTCTCGGACGCCGCGTGAATCGTCTCGATCACAATCTCGTGGCTCGCACCCTCGGCGTCTGCCTGCAGCTGCTTCGCGAGGTCGGCGCACAGCGCGGTGAGCGCCGCAACGAACTCGTCGTAGAGCGGGGTGATGCCCGAAGCACCGCTCGCCATAAGCGTGACCTGGTCGTTTGTCGACATACAACCGTCAGAGTCGAGACGGTCAAACGTCACGCGGGTCGCACTGCGAAGCGCGCCATCCAATTGAGAACTTGTGAGCTCGGCGTCTGTCGTAATAACAACAAGCATCGTGGCAAGGCCCGGAGCGAGCATGCCCGCGCCCTTCGCCATACCGCCGATTGACCAGCCCTCGCCGTCGAAGACCGACTCCTTCGGCTTCGAGTCGGTCGTCATAATCGCGAGGGCTGCGTCGTGGCCGCCCTCGGTCGTCAGCGCGGGGGCAGCGGTGGCGACACCGTTGAGCACCTTGTCGCGAAAGTCCTGCCCGCCGACACCGATGAGCCCGGTCGAGCAGACGAGCACGTCGCCGGCCGAGACGCCGAGCACCTCGCCGACCGCCTCCGCCGTCAGGTGGCTGGTCTGGAAACCGAACGAGCCGGTGTAGCAATTGGCCCCGCCCGAGTTGAGAACGATCGCAGAGACAATGCCGTCGCCGATGACCGTCTGCGACCACAGGATCGGATTTGCCTTCGCGCGGTTGCTTGTGAAAACAGCGGCCGCAGCGGTCAGCGGACCGAGGTTCTGCACCAGTGCGACGTCACTCTTGCCCGTCGACTTGAGCCCGGCAACAACTCCTGAAGCGGCAAAGCCTGCCGCGTGGGTGACGCTCATGGTGCAACTCCATTGATACTCAGGCCAGCGGTTTCGGCGAGGCCGAGCGCGATATTGGCGGACTGCACAGCGGCTCCGGCCGTGCCCTTTACAAGATTGTCGATCGCCGTGACAGTGACAATGCGATTGGATGCCTCGTCAACGGCAATCCCGATGAGCGCAACGTTCGCACCCACCGTGTCGGCGGTTCGCGGAAAATGCCCGGCCGGCAGCACGTGCACAAACGGCTCGTCGGCGTAGGCCGCTTCGAAGGCCGCGCGCACCGAGGCAGTAGTGGCTCCGGGCGCGAGCTTCGCAGTGGACGTTGCGAGGATGCCCCGCGACATCGGCACAAGCACGGGAGTGAACGAGACAGTGACTCCCGCTCCCCCGGCCAGTGTCAGGTTCTGGATGATCTCGGGAGTGTGACGGTGGGTGCCCCCGACCGCGTACGCGGAAGCGGAACCGAGCATCTCGCTCGCAAGCAGGTCGACGCGCAGCGACTTTCCCGCCCCGGACGGGCCAACGGCGAGCACGGCAACGAGGTCGTCCGGCAGGGCCACTCCGGCCTGGATCGCGGGCGCGAGTCCGAGCGAGATCGCTGTGACGTTGCATCCGGGCACCGCAATGCGGTTGGTCTCGGTGAGCAGTTCGCGCTGTTTGGAACCGTTGCTGTGCACAAGTTCGGGCAGGCCGTAGGTCCACGCACCGAAGTAGTCGCCGCCGTAGAACGCGGCCCAGTCTTTTTCATCGGTGAGCCGGTGGTCGGCACCGCAGTCGACGACGAGCGTTTCGGCCGGCAGGTGCGCCGTGAGCTCACCCGACTTGCCGTGCGGCAGGGCGAGAAACACAACGTCGTGACCGGCAAGGTTGTGCGGCGTTGTGTCGATGAGGGTGAGGTGCGCGAGCGAGCGCAGGTGAGGCTGCACGTCGATGAGGCGCTGCCCCGCGTTGGAGTGCGCGGTCACTGTTGTTACTTCGAGATCCGGGTGCGACGCGAGCACCCGCAGGAGCTCACCGCCCGCATAGCCGCTTGCGCCGGCTACAGCTACGGAACGAGACATGGCTCTACCTTAAGAGAGAAGGGACGAGGGAAAGAGTGAGGCGACGGTGCGCACAGGACCAGGGGCATAACAGCCACACCCGATCGCGAACCGACGCCTACGGTCGCTCGGCGCGACGACGTCGCAGGGGACGAACGCGCATGGAGCGGCGTGCGTCAGCGGTGCGAGAGGTGGTCACGGTTCGAGCGTACTACCCAGCCACCCTCATGGCCGAATCGATATCCTTGCCAACCCAACCGCTGCGCGCGCAGCTCACGTCCAAAGGAGTACTGACATGTCCCAATTCGATGGCCTGCTCGAGCTGATCCCGGTCGATGACATCGCGAAGCAGCTGGGCATCGAGGAGAGTGTCGCGCAGAGCGCTGTCGACCAGATCCTCCCCACCCTCGTGAGCGGGCTCGCCGCAAACACCAAGGACGAAGCGGGCTCCAAGTCGCTCGAAAAGGCACTCACAAAGCACACCGGTGCCATCTCCGGTCGCCCGCGGGCTTCGGCCATCGACACCGACGACGGCGAGAAAATCGTCTCCAACGTCTTTGGTTCCAAAAAGAACGATGTGGTCGCCGCCGTCGCGTCAAAGAGCGACAAGGCCGACGAGTCGATCGTCGCAAAGATTCTGCCGATCGTTGCACCGATCGTTCTGTCGTGGCTCGCTTCGCAGTTCTTCAACAAAAAGAGCGAGACCGCCGGCGGCGCTCAGAAGAAGAGCAGCGGCGGCGGGCTCGGTGATCTGCTCGGCGGGCTCGTTGGAGGATCCGGCGGCCAGGGCGGACTCGGTGACCTGCTCGGCGGCCTCCTCGGAGGCGGCAAACGTTAGCTAGAAGTCGACCCGCGGTTCGTAGCCCTCTTCGCGCAAGCGAGCGAGCACCTGCTCGGCGTGCTCCGGGCCGCGGGTTTCGATGTGCAGTTCGAGCTCGACCTGGCTGATCTGCATGCCCGATCCGTGGCGCGTGTGCAATACCTCGACGACGTTGGCGTTCGCCTCGGCGACGAGCGCGGCAGTGCGCGCGAGCTGACCGGGGCGGTCGGGCAGCGGAATGCGAATCTTCAGATAACGCTCGGATGACGCGAGACCGTGGCTGATGACGCGCTCCATCATGAGCGGGTCGATGTTTCCCCCGCTGAGGATGACAACCGTGCGCCCGGCATCCTTCACCAGACCGGCGAGAATCGCCGCGACACCGACAGCGCCCGCGGGCTCGACGACAAGCTTGCCGCGCTCGAGCAGCAGCAGCATCGCCTGGGCGATCATGTCGTCGTCGACGACAACAACCTCATCGACCGTGTCTTTGATGATCTCGAAGTTCAGTTCGCCGGGCTTTGCGACAAAGATGCCGTCGGCGATCGTCGGCGCGGTTTGGATGGCGGTGGGGTACCCATTGGCGAGCGAGAGCGGGTACGGCGCAGCGTTTGCCGACTGCACACCGATGATGCGCACTGTGCGACCTTCGGCTGCCGCCCTCTGCTTCACGGCACTGGAGACACCGGAAATGAGCCCGCCACCACCGATCGGAATGATGAACGTATCGACACTGTCGACCTGGTCGAGCACCTCGAGGCCGAGCGTGCCCTGGCCCATCACTACGTCCGAGTGATCAAAGGGGTGGATGACGACCGCCCCCGTCGTCGCAGAGAATTCTGCGGCGCCCTTGAGGCCCTCTTCGACACTGTGGCCGCGCAGGATTACGTCTGCGCCGTAGCCACGCGTCGCCTGCAACTTCGGAAGCGGAACACCCACCGGCATAAAGATCGTTGCCGTGATTCCCAGTTCGCGTGCCGCGTACGCAACACCCTGCGCGTGGTTTCCGGCCGAAGCCGTCACAACGCCGCGCGCCTTCTCCTCATCGGTGAGGCGGGAAAGCCGGTTATAGGCACCACGAATCTTGTACGAGCCGGTGCGCTGCAGGTTCTCGCACTTGAGGAACACCTCGGAGCCGAGAACGTCGGAAAGGAAGCGGGCGCTCTCGAGCGGCGTGATCTTGGCAACTTCGGCAACCCGTTCGCGGGCAGCTTCGTATTCTGCCAGCGTGGGGCCGGCGAAGTTCAATTCAGTCATACGGGTTTCGCGACATCCTTAACGTGCGGACGCGCTTGGACGCGCCACTTGCCACTCGCTACATAGTTCACCATGACATTAGCGACTGCGACGACCGGAACTGCGAAGAGAGCACCGGCGATACCGGCGATACCCGCGCCCGCCGCGACAGCGAAAACGACGGCGAGCGGGTGCACCTTGACGGCGGAACCCAGAACGAGCGGCTGCAGCACGTGACCTTCGAGCTGCTGCACTCCGAGAACAACTGCCGCCATGGCGATCGCCGCGAACGGCCCGCCGAACACAAGGGCAACAAGAATCGCGAGCGAACCGGTAGCCACGGCGCCAACGACGGGGATAAACGAACCCAGGAACACCGCGATGGTGATCGGGATGAGCAACGGGAAGCCGCCGGGAATCGTGAGCCCGATAAAGAAGGCGCCGATGCCGATGCCGACCGCGTCGATGAAGGCGACGAAGATCTGCACCTTTACAAAGGTGGTGAGCGTGAGCCAGCCGGCCTGGCCGGAACCGTCGAGGGCGACGCGGGCCTTGCGCGGGAACAGGCGCACGATCCACGCCCACACACCGCGGCCGTCGATGAGGATAAAGATCGTCGCGAAGAGGGCGATGAGCGCACCGGTGATGACGTGGCCAGCTGTCGTTCCGACGGCGGCGGCACCGGAGATCAGTGTGTCGCTATTGGCCTCGATCGCCTTGTAGGCCTGGCTGAGGTAGCCGTTGAGATCCTTCTCGCTGATGTCGAAGGGTTCACCGGCGAGAAAAACCTTGAAGTCTTCGAACGCGGCGAGCGAGCGGTCACGAAGGTCGGGGAAGCCCGAGCGAACCTGCGCAATAACGAGCCAGAACAGCCCCGTCACTATCGCGAGAAAACCGATCAGCACCGTGGCAACGGCGAGACCCTTCGGCCACTTCTTTCGCACGAGAAAGTTGACGACCGGCACAAGCAGCCCCGAGATGAGCAGCGCCACCATCAGGGGGATGACGATGTCCTTGAGTTGGATGATCAGAAGACCGGCAACGACGAGCACACCGACGACAGCCAGAATGCGCCAGGCGAACTGCCCGGCGATCTCGACGGGCACCGGAATGGCTCCCTCGATCGCTAGTTTGCGCGCCTCACCGGTGAGCACCGGCGACGGAGTTTTCGCTGCGGACGTGACTTTGTGCTTCTTCCCGAATGCCATTCGCTCAGTCTATGGGCGGGCGTGAAGCCGCCTACAAACATTGGCGGAGGGCACAGCTACCTCGCTGGTTGAACGCGCGCTGGTTGAGTAGGCCGCCCGCGGCCGTATCGAAACCCTCGCCGGGTTTCGACACGCTCGCTGGCGCTCGCGACTCAACCAGCAACGATTGGCTCTACCGCCACTGCCGAACCGAGGAAGCGCACGTGCACCGGGTCACCCGGCTGCACCGCGTAGCCGACCTCGTGCTGCACCGAGAGCAGCGAGTCGTCGTCGAGGCGAACCTGGGTGCGGCGCAGCGACCCGAGGAAGCTCGATGCAACAACGGTCGCCGCGAGTCCGGAGGCTGCGAAGACGATGTCTTCCGGTCGCACAAACGCCGTGACCGGGCCCGCGGCAATCGGATCGCCGAGCGGCTTGAGCTTCTCGCCGTGCAGGTGCACCGCGCCATCCACCATTTTTGCTTCGACCTTGTTGCTCAGCCCGACGAAGTTCGCAACGAAGGGAGTTGCCGGTGACGTGTAGAGCGTTTCGGGGGTGCCGATCTGCTCGATGCGACCCTCGCGCATAACCGCGACCCGGTCGGCGACGGCGAGCGCCTCCTCCTGGTCATGGGTGACGAAGACCGTGGTGATACCGAGCTCGGTCTGGATGAGACGAATCTGGTCGCGCAACTGCACACGCACCTTGGCGTCGAGCGCGCTGAGCGGCTCGTCGAGCAGGAGCACGCGCGGGCGGGTCACGAGCGCACGGGCAAGAGCGACGCGCTGCTGCTGTCCGCCGGAAAGCTGGTGCGCGTACCGCTCGGCGAGGTGACCGAGACCGACGAGCTCGAGCGATTCCTGTGCGCGCAGGATGCGTTCCGGCTTGGCGACGCGACGCATACGCAGGCCGAACTCGACGTTCTCGGCGACGGTGAGGTGCGGGAAGAGCGAGTAGGACTGGAAGACCATTCCGATGTCGCGCTTGTTTGTCGGAACGTTCGCAACGTTCTCGCCGTCAATAAGAATCGCGCCGCTGTTTATCGACTCGAGGCCGGAGAGCGCGCGCAGCGCAGTGGTCTTTCCGCAACCCGAGGGGCCGAGGAGGGCGACGAACTCGCCCGGCAGAATGTCGAGATCGATACCAGCGAGAGCCTGGTGCGATCCGTAGGACTTGGTTACGCCGCGCAGTTCGACTGTCGCGCCCGAGGTGGAGGTCATGCGTTGCTCCGATCGCGGCGGGACGAACCCAGCCGACCGATGAGTAGAAGAAGGATAAAGACGAAGGCGAGCGCGAGCAGCGTGATGATGCCTGCGACCCACGGGTCGGACTGGTACACCTGCAGCAGTGCCGTCTGCAGGTTGACCCGGCTGAGCAGGCTCGCGATGGTGAATTCGCCGAGTACAACGGCGACCGAGATAAACGATGCTGCGAGGATGCCGCGGCGCAGGTTCGGCAGGAGAACTGCCCACAGCACAACCAGCCAGTTCGCGCCGAGCGATCGACCCGCCTCACTGAGAGTGATGAGGTCGACCGCGTCGAGGCTCGACTGGATAGCGCGGTAGGCGTACGGCAGCACTGTGATGCCGTAGGCGAACGCGAGAGTCCAGATGGAACCGCCGAAGAGCTTGACGACAACCGAGTAGACCGGCGCGAGACCGACGACGAGAACGATCGCCGGAACCGTGATCGGGATGATGCAGATGAATTCGAGCACGCGCTTGAGCTTCGGGAATTGCAACTGCACAAGCACCATCGTCGGCATCAGTACAACGAGCACAATGCCGACGGTGACAACCGCGAGCAGGAGCGAGTTCATAATTCCGGTGAAGAGGTTGCGGTAGGTGCGACCCGCGTCTTCACCGACCAGACCGGTCCAGTGGTCGAGCGTGTGCTCGCCGGAGAGGCCCGAGCGGAAAGTGAACTCGAGCAGGGCGAGCATCGGGATCGCGAAGATGATGCCGACGACGCCGAGGATGATCCACCGGGTGAGTTTGGATGGCTCGGTGCCGAGCCGGGACGCTGTACTCATCGTTGCCACCTTGAAGTTCTGGACTGCAGAACCGAATAGCCCCACATCACGACGATCATGACGACGATCATTCCGAGGGCGAGAGAGCCGGCCATGTTCTCGCGGCCGAGCACCGTCTCGCTCACGAGTGCCGCGCGAATCTGCAGGGGCACAATCTGGGCACCCTGGCTGATGAGAGCGGCCGCCGTAGCGTAGGAAGAGAACGCGTTGGCGAAAAGCAGCAGCACGCTCCCGAAGAACGACGGAGCGAGCACGGGTGCCGCGATGCGCGTCCAGTAAGTGAAGCGCGTGCCGCCGAGCGTCGCGTTTGCCTCGGCCCACTGCGTCTTGAGACCCTGCAGCGCGGGCATAAAGGTGATGACCATCAGCGGCACCTGGAAGTAGATGTAGGGAAGCAGGAGTCCGGGCACCTGGTAGAGCCAGAAGCTGTCGGCGTAGATGTCGACGCCGAGCGTGTTCTTGATCCAGAGAGTGGCAAGACCCTGCAGGCCGATGGTTGCGATGAACGCAAAGGCCAGCATGACGCCACCGAACTGGGCGAGCACGCTGGCGATGGAATCCACCATCGTGCGGAGCGCGCCATCCGGTCGCGTACCAAGGAGGGCGTAGCAAACCAGGGCGCCGACGATGGCGCCGATGATTGCGGTTACCGCGGAGATCCAGAACGAGCTGCCGAAGGCGGCGAGGATTGTCGGGGTGAACAGCCCCGTGATGTTGCTCCAGGTGAAGGAGCCGTCCTTGTCGAAGAATCCCGTTGTGACGGCGAGCGTCGTCGGGATGGCAAGAAAGATGAGCACGTAAAGTGCGAAAGGTGTGAGCCCGGCATAGCGGGCAACGCCCCGCACGCTCACGCGTGCGGGGCGATTTACGCTTGTCACTGTATGTGTGGGGAACTGCTAGCCGATGGCCGCAGCCCACTTTTCTGCGAGGAGTGTTGCACCGTTAGCGGCCTGCTCGTCGGTCGAGGTGACCGTCTCGCCGTCAAGGTTTCCGATCGCCGCGATGGCGTCTTCGTCGGTTGTGCCCGCAGCGTTCATAGCCTCGAGTGTTACGGGGTATGCGCCACCGGTGATGAAGAGGTTCTGAGCCTCGGGGCTGTAGAGGAATTCCTGCCACAGGCGAGCGGCGGCCGGGTGAGGCGCGTCGACGTTGATTGCCTGGTTGTAGTAGCTCGTGTAGACGGTTCCGGGAAGGGTAACTACCTTCCAGCCATCGACGGTTGCTGCTGCAGCGAGGTTGTTGTAGCTCCAGTCGAAGACAACCTTGGTCTCGCCGGCGGCGATGGTAGCTGCCGTTGCGTTGACCGGGATGAAGTTGCCTGCATCGTTGAGCTTCTCGAAGAACTCAACACCGGGGGTGAAGTCGTCGAGCGTTCCGCCGGACTGAACCGTCGCGAGGCCGATTGCAGCGAATGCCGCGCCAGCCTGCGTCGGGTCACCGTTGAGTGCAACCGCACCCTTGTAGTCGGGCTTGAGGAGGTCATCGAGGCTCGTGGGCTCGGGAACCGAGTTCGAGTCGTAGCCGATGGACATTGAACCGGTGTAGTCGTTGACGTAGAGGCCGGTGGCCTCCTTGTTTCCCTCGGGGATCTCTTCCCAGTTAGCGACCTGGTAGGGAGCGAAGTAGTCGAGGCTGTCGAGGGTTACTGCGGTGCCGAGGTCGAAGACGTCGGGAGCCGTGTCCTGGCCCTTGAGGTTCTCAGCGGCGGTGATTTCTTCGGCGCTCGAGATGTCGGGGTCTGCGGAGTTGACGACGATGTCGTACTTCTCCTCGAAGAGAGCCTTGATCTCGCCGTAGTTTGCCCAGTTGTCGGGAAGCGCGATGACGTTGAGCTGGCCCTCGGCCTGAGCGGCTGCGACGAGAGCGTCGATTCCGCCGAATGCCTCAGCGTTCGTCGCCGTCTTGGCGTCGACGTCGGTGGGTGCTGCAGGGGTGCTCGCGCAAGCGCTGAGCGAGATCGCCGCTGCGGTGAAGATCGCGAGCGAAGCGAGGTGACGCTTTGTGAACAAGGTGTTCCTCCATTGGGCCGCCGGCCGCTCGCGCTGTGAACGAGCAGTGGGATACCGGGTGGCCTTGGCACAAGTTACGGTTGTCACCCAACTGGGTGGCATCACCCAAGTGAACGCCGGGCAAACGGCGGCTGTCGGTAGCCCTCGCTACAGTCGGATCGTGGCAGATTCCCTCTCACGCGCCCAAGCGCGTCGAATAGCTCTCGCGGCGCAGGGCTTTGGCCGACCCAAGCCCGCGGTTGTGGGCACGAGGCAGCTCAACGCCCTCGTGCAGAAGCTCGGCCTGCTGCAGATCGACTCCGTCAACGTCTTCGAGCGCAGCCACTACCTGCCCGTGTTCGCGCGGCTCGGCGCCTTCGACAAAGCGCTGCTCGACCGGCTTACCTTCAGCGGCAAGTCGCCGTACGTCGAGACGTGGGCGCACGTCGCATCCATTGTCCCGCTTGAAACCTGGCCGCTCTGGCGGTGGAAGATGCGCGCATTCAAGGCGAAGCACCTCGCCGACCCAAAGAGTTGGGCGAGCTCGAACGGCGAGATGCTCGACTGGTTGCGGGCCGAACTCGCGTCGACCGGCCCGATCACCGCCGGAAAGATCGAGCACGACGCCAACAAGAGCAAGGGCTCGTGGTGGGGTTGGAGCGACGTCAAACTCGGGCTCGAGTACCTCTTTCTGTGGGGCGAGGTGGTGTCGGCCGGCCGCAACAACTTCGAGCGGTCGTATGCGCTCACGGCCCAGGTGCTGCCGCAGTCGCTTATCGACGCAGAAGTCGACGAGCACACGGCGCGCAAGCAGCTGCTCACCTGGGCGGCGCAGGCACACGGGCTCGGAACGGTCGGTGACCTCGCCGACTACTACCGCCTGGGGCTGACGCCGTCGATCCCGCACGTGGCGGAGCTGGTCGACGAGGGCGTGCTGCGGCCCGTCACTGTTGAAGGCTGGAAGAAGCCGGCCTACCTGCACGCCGAAGCACGAATCCCCCGCCGCATCGAGGCGACCGCACTGCTCTCCCCCTTCGACCCCGTCGTCTGGGAACGCGATCGAGCCTTGCGCCTCTTCGACTTTCACTACCGCATCGAGATCTACACACCCGAGCCCAAGCGCGTTTATGGCTACTACACACTCCCGCTGCTCATCGACGACAGTGTTGTCGGGCGCATCGACCTCAAAAACGACCGGCAGAACCGCACGCTGCGAGTGCAATCGGCGTGGCTCGAGCCTGGTGCTCCCGCGGGTCTCGAGGAGCGCGTTGTGCGGCACCTCCACGAGATCCGCGAATGGCAGGGCCTCGACGACATCGCGGTGGCCGGCCGGGGCGACTTCTCCCCCGCGCTCGCGGGTGTGCTCGATCATCCCTCCGGATGACGTTGTGTAACGAACGGGTCACCGGGGGTCTCTTAGTCTCGCAGTGATGGGATGATCTGAGAATGAATCGCAATCTGATCGCCGCCGGAGCCCTCGTTCTCGCTCTCGCTGGCTGCGCCGCAACACCGGCCGCGGCCCCATCGGCGCCTCCGAGCGAGCAGCCTTCTCTCGCTCCCTCTCCGTCGGCGACACCGACGCCCACACCGGCGCCCACCCAGACCGCGCTCGACGAACTCATCGTCTCGCCTCTGGGAATCGACACGATTCTCATCTCTGAACCGGTGCCCACCGAGCCAGCGTCGACCGCGATCGTCACCTACGACGACGACAAGTGCACCTACTTCGGCAAAGTCGGCGAACCTTTCGTTGGCTTGTGGGTACCGAACTATGCGGAGAGCGCCGAAAGCACCGACGGTTTGGGTGCATTCACCGTGCGCACGAAGGGCGGCGTCAAGAATGGTGCCGTCACGATGCTCTGGGTGTGGTCGCCGAAGATCAAGACCGAGACCGGAATTCATCGGGGCAGCTCGCGGGAAGAGGTGGAGGCGGCCTATCCGAATCCGACGCACCTCATCCACGACTTTGTCACGGACATCTACGTGATCGACGAGGGCAAGGGCCGAATGGTCATCGAGGTCGTTCGCGAGGCCGGTGGCCAACTGACGGAAGCCGACGTCGACACGGTGTACATGCTCGGCGTGCAACCCAGCAACGTGAAAGCCGTCTCGGCAGCCAACGTCTCCGGCACGGGCGGGTGTGGCGAATAATGGCGGTCATCCCTTGGGATGACATTGCGCAACGAATAGGTCACGTCGCTTAGCTGAGCAGCTCGCGACTGACAGTATCTGAGTATGAATCGAACACCGGCTCTCGCCCTCGTGGCCCTGCTCGCTTTCACTGGCTGCACTGCGCCGACACCCGAGGCAACGACGCCGCCGATCAGCGAGCCAAGCGCGCCAGCGGTAACGCCAACCGCCGATCCCATCGTCGTTACGGAACCTGAGCCGCTGCTTGACGCTTCATGCAGCGAAATCACACCCGGTGCCGTCTATTCGCATTTGTCCACCACCGCACTTGAGGAAGCCGACCCACGAGAACTGGTCGAGGGCGAATATGCGTACGGCATTCCCTACGGGTATCCACTCGCGCAACTCCAGAGCACACAGTGCCTATGGCGCAACGATGAACCCAAGTACAACAAAAATGGTGCGGCAAACGAGTACACCTCGCTCAGCTTCACCGCGCTTCCGAATGGCGAGGATGCCTGGGCAGAGTACAAGAACGTCTACGGCACGACCAAGGGCTTTGTCGGCGCATCCTGCAACGGTGCCGAACAGCCAAATGCTCGATGCAGGTACGACGGTTTGCTCGAGAATGGCACGTGGCTAGAGGTCACCTTCGAGGGAATGAAGAACTTCGGAAGCGATGCCAAGAACCTCGCGAAATTCAAAGAAGTCGTTGCGCAAGCGTCGTCAGTTCTGGAGTCTGCCAGTACAGGCGTCGCCTGGGCTGCGCCCGCCGACACGCGGCAGATCGCAACGGGATGTCCATCGGTCATCACCCCCGAAGATGTCGCCACTGCCGTGGGCGGCAAGGCCACTGACGTGAAATTCAATAGCGATGGGATCGGCGGAACGAGCATTTCAAACGAAGCACGGCGACTACTCGGGGCCAATGAGTGCCGCTGGTTTACGAAACTCGCTCCCTCCGAATACGGAACTCCGTACCGTGTGCTTGCCGGCGGCGAATGGGCCTGGCTGAGCGCACGCGAATCGACCGCTCAGTTCCTTGCCGCTGAAGAACTGCCGCTTGACGGACTTGCAGAAGGTGATTCCGCTTGGATTCGAGACGATGGGTACATCCTGACTGCCGATCTCATCGTGGGCCGCAACTGGATCGCTATCGATACGTACAACGACTCGTTCGCATCCAAAACAAAATCGAAAGCAGCGCTTTCGAAGCTCGCCCAACTGGCCCTCGACCGCGTGTACGGCAACTAGCGCGAGCCCCACCCAATCATTCGGGGCTTGGATCAGTGACGGAACACTCGACCTCATCGTCGGTCACGACGGCATCGCCATCGCCATGGCCGAAAAGGACTTCGGCCACGCCCCGGACAGGCAAGACGCCGCGTACCTCTCGCGTGCCGAAGCCGTCGTCGCCAGTGTTCGCGGCTTGCGACCAATCGCCAACCTGTCATGATCTGAGAATGAATCGCTCCTCATTCCGTGCCGCGGCAGGGGCGATCGCTGTCGCCGCGCTGCTCAGTGGATGCTCCGCGCCGAACGCCGTCACCGAGTTTTTCGATAGCAAGGTTGTCGACGTGTTCCAAAGCCCGGGCACGTGCGACGATCTCGTGGCTTCAGGAATACTGGCCACCGTCGGGGTCGAGCCCATGGAGGCCGTTCCCGTGCCGTACCCGGACTGGGACGGCGCGCGGCTGTGGCCCCGGCAATATGCGGTCGAGCAGGCCGGCGGGCTGCATTGCGAGTGGTACGGCAAGGGTGACAACGACTCGGTGTCGCACCTGACTGTGCAGATTCTCCCCAGCGTCGACGGCACGACCGAGAGCTTCGACGACTTCACAAACGTCACCGAGTTCGGCCCGGTGTGTGAGAACCCCACGCAAGAGCGGATCGACTGCAGGTCAGAAGTCATCACCGAGAATGCACTCTGGGTCAAGACGAGTCTCGATGGGATCCCGGAGAACAAGTCCGGCGTTAGGTTTGCCCGCTTCGCCACAGAGGTTGAGAGCGCGGCGAACTCTCTCTACCTGCCCGAGGTGGAAGACCGCGGCGACCTGATCGGAGCAACCTGCACTGACGTGATCGACCTCCCCGCGCTGGCC
>Ga0247805_1000316_pt1 | contig 26513 bp, 30 predicted proteins | sample UWRJL044104R1_FD_180930 | JGI IMG/M metagenome (GOLD analysis project Ga0247805, IMG submission 180930) | Plant litter microbial communities from Arlington Agricultural Research Station in Wisconsin, United States - UWRJ-L044-104R-1 | ecosystem: Environmental > Terrestrial > Plant litter >... | reverse complement strand
GCCGTCAACGCGATCGCCAACCCGCTCAACCCCGAGGTCGGAGAGCGCTTCCTGGGAACGGTCGTCAAGATCGCTACCTTCGGTGCGTTCGTTTCGCTCACCCCGGGCAAGGACGGCCTGCTCCACATCAGCGAGGTTCGTAAGCTCGCCGGGGGAAAGCGCGTCGAGAACGTCGAAGACATTCTCGGAGTTGGCCAGAAGATCCAGGTCGAGATCACAAAGATCGATGACCGTGGAAAGCTCTCGCTCGCTCCCGTCGTGGATGAGGCTGACGCCGCAGACACCGACTCGAGTGCCGCAGCTTCCGAGGGCCCCGAGGCCCCCGCAGAAGGCTAAGGCCAGCGCATAGATCTGCGTGAGGCCTCTCGCCAGGCGCTCACGTAAGACGGACGGCCCCACCTCTTCGGAGGTGGGGCCGTTTGCGTTCCGCCTCCGCCCGTGCCCGGGCACGCGACGGTGGCACGGGTCGCAACCCGCGCCACGGTTCGGTGCCCGGGCACGGGGCGTATGGGGGCTTGCGTTTCGCAGAGTTGTACCCGTCCCTCCCATACGGGGGACAACAACGAACATTTCTCACTACGGACAGATAACGATTCCGTGTCGTGCCTAAAAAACGTCGTGGGTGTGACGTACATTGCTCCAAACAGACCGAGTGGTCTACTCCACAGTTTCACCTCGCAAAAGGACCGATACCCATGACGATCGCGATCGATACCAACCCGGTAACGACACAGAAGCGATCACTCATGCGGTCGATTGGCAGCTCAGATCTCCGAGTCTTTCCACTCGCGATGAGCGGCAACGTTTTCGGCTGGACTGCCGACACCGATGCGACAAATGGGATCCTTGACGCGTACGCCGAAGCCGGCGGAAACTTTATCGACACAGCTGACTCGTACGCGGCAGGTCGCAGCGAGATCATGATCGGCAACTGGCTGCGCGACAACCGCAACCGCGACTCGATGGTCGTCGCTACAAAGATCGGTAAAAGCCACGAAAACCCCGGGCTTTCGGCTGGCGCCGTTTTCAGAGCGGTGGATGCCTCGCTCGAACGCCTGCGCACCGGGCACATCGATCTCCTCTACTTACACATCGACGACGAATCGATCCCGTTCGAAGAAACTCTCCTCGCTGTCGACAAGCTCATCCGCGATGGCAAGGTGCGCTACTTCGGCGGCTCCGACCACACGGGCAACCGCCTGTTCGAGGCGCGCATCGCGTCAGCGCAGGTCGGGGTGGCACCGATGGTCGCCCTGCAGAACCACTACAACCTTATGCACCGCCTCGAGTACGAAGGCGGGCTCGCAAACGTTGCCAACCGCCAGGGTCTCGGAGTTATGCCACGCTTCGCCCTCGCGAGCGGCTTCCTGAGCGGAAAGTACCGTTCGCGCGCCGATCTCGCGAGAAACCAGCGCGGGGGAGAAGTGGCCAAGATGCTCAACCGCCGCGGTATGCGCATCCTGCACGTTCTCGATTCCGTCGCGGCGGCGCACGGGGTCTCGGTCGCAACGATCGCGCTTGCCTGGTTGCTCGACAAGCCTAATGTTGTGGCGCCGGTAGCGTCGGCAAGTTCGCCCGAGCAGGTTGCCGAGCTCACTGCGGCGGCCGGCATCCAATTGACGCGTTCACAGGCGACCGACCTCGATAGGGTCAGCGCTCACTAACTTATAAAAATGGGCCCGACTCCGTGAGGAGTCGGGCCCATTTGTTTGTGCGAGTTTAGAGACCCGGAAGGTTGAGCCAGCCGGCGCGCACGAGCACAATAATCGCGGTGAGTACAGCCGCGACGATCGTGATGGTGCGGTTGCCCCGTGCTCCGCGACCGGTGCGCAGAAAGATCAGCAGCAGAAGGTCGATGAGCAGCAGCAACGCGAGCGGAACTGCCGCCACGAAGCCGGGAAGTGAGATGAATAGCGAGAGCAGGAGTAGTCCACCGAGGATGAGCTCGGCGATCGCGAGGATCGAGTTGCCACGGTGGCCGCGAAGGCGCACGATGGCGTCCCAGACGGCAAGCCCGGAGGCCAGAATCTGGATGACGAACCACAGGTCGATCGTGATGGGCATAGAAGTGCCTTTCGGGATTCAGTGGTGCGCGGCTCGCACCGTGCGATGCCGCGCCCCAACCCTAGCGGGTTTGACCCCCGAAAGTGGGTGTTTGCTGAAAGCTATCTGAATAAGCTAGGCGAGATTGGTTAGTGCGCGGCTTCCGCAAGGATGCGGTCAACAGCACGCTGCAAGCTCGTCGTCGCGGCGATCGGGTCGCCCGCGTAGCCACCAACCTGTGCACCATCGACGGCGAGCAGAAACTCGTCGGCGCCGTCGCCCGGCATCGGGTGCGACATACGAGACAGCAGACCGGCGATCACGTCGGTGTACCACTCGCGGTGGCTCGTCACGACGTCGCGCACGGGGTGCTGCGGGTCGGGAAACTCGGCGGCGGCGTTGAGGAAGGCGCAGCCACGGAAGTCGGGCTGGGGGATGGAGGTCACGAGGTCGTTCACGATTCCGCGAAGCGCTGTCTCGGCGTCTTCGGTTGTGTCGACGAGCTCGGTGATCTCAGAACGCATTGCTTCGTGACGGCCACGGATGTAGCGCAGGATGAGCGCGTCTTTCGAGCCGTAGTGCTTATAGAACGTCGCCTTCGTGACGGACGACACGCTGATGAGACGGTCGATGCCGACGACGCGGATGCCCTCTCCGTAGAAAAGATCATTCGCAGTGTCGAGAATGCGCTGCTTGGCCCAGGGCGCGCGCTGCGCTGTCGGGTCTGTGTCGACCACCGTCACGGGGACTCCTTCGAAATTCGGGTTACGTCGGAACGTTTCATGGGGGGTATTCATTATTACTTTCGCAATCTTAGAGGACAGACAGACTTGTCTGTTTGTCCTCCTTGGTACTAATTTTGAGGATTTTCGCCTTTTCGTGACCCGAGTTGTGGGGTAGACAACACGGTTGAGCGCACAAATGGCATGTTTATGGTTCGGAGAGGTGCACCGACCGGTTTGGTACGTTTCAAAATTCTTTGCGAGAGCGCTCCCACATTTGCCCGTCGCGGGCATGACGTAGGCTCGACCGGTGATGACCGGCGCAGTGAAGTTACCCCTCGATCTTGCTCATCTCTCTTTTGTGGCTGCGGGTGATTCGCTTGTGCGCCGCACGGTTCTTCCGAGCGGCGTGCGCATCCTGAGCGAGTCGGTGCCGGGTGCACGCAGCGCGACGATCGGTTACTGGGTCGCTGTCGGCTCGCGAGACGAACTTCCGCACACTTTCGGCTCGACGCACTTTCTCGAGCACCTTCTCTTTAAAGGCACGGCAACACGATCGGCGCTCGACATCGCCGTGAGCTTCGACGCAGTGGGCGGCGAGCACAATGCCGTCACTGCGAAGGAGTACACCTGCTACTACGCGAAGGTGCGCGACCAGGATCTCGCGATGGCCGTCGAGGTCATCGCCGACATGCTGACGTCATCGACGATCGACAAAGACGAGTTCGAAACCGAGCGCGGCGTCATCCTCGAAGAGCTTGCGATGGCCGACGATGACCCGGCCGATGTCACGAGCGAGCGGTTCTTCGAGGCAGTGCTTGGCGAACACGCTCTCGGCCGCCCGATCGGCGGAAGCCCCGAGACGATCCAGGCCGTCACTCGCGATGCCGTCTGGCAGCACTACCGCGCCAACTACCGCGCGCAAGACCTCGTTATCACCGTCGCCGGTGCCGTCGACCACGACGAGCTCGTCGCGGGCGTCACAAGCGCCCTGCGCAAGGCCGACTGGAACCTCGAAGTAGAAGCGCGCCCCGTCGAGCGTCGCGACGGCACGGGCGACGACATCACTCGTGGCAGCGCCCTCACAATCGTGCAGCGCCCGATTGAGCAGGCAAACGTTCTGCTCGGCGTGCCGGGCCTCTCGGCGACCGACCCGCGTCGCGCGACCCTCACCGTGCTCAACTCAATCCTCGGCGGCGGAATGTCGAGCCGACTCTTCCAGGAGATCCGCGAAAAGCGCGGCCTCGCCTACTCTGTCTACTCGTTCTCGCCGAGCTACTCCGACGCCGGACTCTTCGGCATCTACGCCGGCTGCTCACCGGCACGCGCCGGCCAGGTCGCCGAGCTGATGCTGAGCGAGTTCCGCGGCATCGCGACCGGGGGAGTCACGGCAGAAGAGATGAGCCGCGCCGTCGGTCAGCTGGGCGGCGCGTCTGCGCTCGCCCTCGAAGATTCAGACACTCGGATGTCGCGGCTGGGCCGCAGCGAAATCACGATGGGTGAGTTCGTCGACCTCGATGAAGCGCTGCGCCGCCTCGAGCGTGTGAGCGCCGACGATATCCGTGAACTTGCTGAAGAACTCGTTTCGCGACCGCTTTCGATCGCGGCTGTAGGCACAGTTGACGAGGCAGCTTTTGAAGGGCTGGCAGAGTCGCCAGCTTCCGACCCGATCACGGCTTAGCGTTAGGTTTCGCGTGTCCCACTACATCTATCTCGTTCGTCATGGTGAGCAGCAGGATGCGGAGCACGGCCTTCCCGATGGCCCGCTGTCGCCGCGTGGCCGCCGCCAAGCTGAGGCCATTGCCGATCGCCTGAGCGGTGTTCCGTTCACCGAGGTCTGGCACTCGCCGCTAGAGCGCGCCGCCGCTACCGCCAAGATCATCGGCACCCGCCTGCCCGCTGTCGAACCACGACCGACGTCGCTGCTCTTTGACTGCTACCCGAGCGGTCCGACCCCCGATATGCCTCGCGCCTTCGACTCCTTCTTCGGCGGGGTCACACGCGAAGAGATCGAGGCAGGCGAAGCCCAGATGGCCGACGCCGTGAGCGAGTTTCTGGCCCCGGCCCGAGGCGATCGCCACGACTTGCTCATCACCCACAACTTCGTCATCGGCTACTTTGTGCGCGAGGTGCTCGATGCACCCAAGTGGCGTTGGCTCGGAGTGCACCAGGCCAACTGCGGGCTCACGATCATCCGGGTGCGCTCGGCGAAGCCGCCCGTGCTCGTGACCCACAACGACCTCGGCCACCTGCCGGTCGAGCTCAGGACGGGTTTGCCGCTCGAGCAGCCGTACTAGGCGAACTGCTTTCTAGGCAAGTCGCTTGCTGAACCAGTGCGTCGCGTTCCCGTTGTCGTTGTAGGGCTCCACCTCGACGTAGCCCGCTGAGCGGTAGAGGCTCGCGGCCTCGACCTGGGAGGCGTTGGTGTCGAGCACAACGTGCGTCGCTCCGAGCTCGGCCGCTCTGCGCTCGAGCTCGGTCAACAGGCTGCGGCCCAGACCCTTTCCTCGCGCGCGCGGTCGGATCCAGACGTGTTTCACTTCGTAGCGCGCGACATCCAATCGTCTGATTCCACCGCAGCCCACGGGGCCCTCTTCGTCTTCGACTACAAGGAACACTCCGGAGGGTGCGATGAAGTTCGCGGGGTCGGGATGCTTGATGACGTAGTTGAGGGTCGAGATGCCGCGGCTTGTGAAGTACTCCTCGAGAAGCTCGTGGGCCGTGGCCTCAGTGACGAGAGTTTCGACGTAGCGCAGCATGCATCAAGCCTACGGCTGGCCCGCCGGTACGATGGAGCCATGATCACGAAGGTCGCCGTTGTCGGCGCAACCGGCCGTATGGGCCAGCTCGCCACCCGACTCATTGAGACCTCGGAAGACTTCGAGCTCTTTGCGAGTCTCGACTCCAAGGCGCCGCTCGCAGACATGCTCGGCACAGACCTGGTCATCGACCTCACCGTGCCGTCTGTCTCGCCGAGCATCGTCGAGTTCGCCGTGGCCAACGGCATCAATGTCGTCGTCGGAACCTCGGGCTGGTCGCACGAGCGCATCACTTCGCTCGAACGCACGATCACCGATAAGCTCGCCGTCGGTGTCATCATCATTCCGAACTTCTCGGTCGGCTCGGTGCTTGCCACCCACTTCGCCGCTCTCGCCGCTCCGTTCTTCGAGTCGATTGAAATCATCGAGGCGCACCACGCAGGCAAGGTCGACTCGCCCTCCGGCACGGCCGTTCGCACCGCCGAACTCATCGGTGACGCCCGCGCTACCCTTGGCCCGGTGAAGGCCCCGCACGCCGACCAGCGTGCGCGCGGTCAGCAGGTATCGAGTGTGCCGATCCACAGCCTGCGGATGCAGGGAGTTGTCGCCAAGCAAGACGTCATCTTCGGCGGAACCGGCGAGCTTCTCACCGTCACCCACGAAACGCTCTCGCCGAGCTCCTACGAGGCGGGAATCGTCCTCGCGCTGCGTGCCGCGCGCACCGCTCGCGGCGTCACGGTCGGCCTCGACAAGCTCATCGACCTCGGCTCGTGAATACGGGCAAAGCCGGCGTGCTCGTGATGACGGGCCTGCTCGCGATCTACCTCGTCTTCATCGTGCAGTACGGCTTTGTGCTCATCGGCACGGGGGAGCCCATCGGCATCGCGATGGGCATTGCACTGCTTGTCATTCCGCTCATCGGCGGCTGGGTCATCGTGCGAGAGCTGCTGTTCGTTCGCAGCGCGGGGCGTTTGCTCGATGTCTTGCGAAAAGAGGGCGGGCTGCCCGTCGACGACCTTCCGCGCCTGCCGAGTGGCCGCGCGGTCGCCGAGGCGGCAGACGCGCAGTTTCCGCAATACAAGGAAGCCGTCGAAGCCGCGCCCGAGTCGTGGCGCGCATGGGTGCTTCTCGGACTCGCCTATGACGCGAGCGGAGACCGCGCACGCGCACGCTGGGCGACGCGCGAAGCAATTCGGCTCGAGCGCGCCTAGCTACACAAACGCCGCTTCGATCGCCTCGTCGACGGTCGTGTGCTGAAACTCAAATCCGTCGGCGAGCAGCGCCGTCGGTACCATCGCCTGGTCGTTGAGCAGCAGTTCCTGACCGGCTTCGCCGAGACCGACCGAGATCGCTGCCGTTGGGATCACAAACGGGTGCCAGCGGTGCAGAACGCGGGCGAGGCTGCGCGAGACATCCTCCGCGGTCGCGAGCGTCGGACCCGCAAGGTTGACCGGCCCCGCAAGCTCCGACGTCAGCAAATGATGGATCGCAGCGGCTTCGTCGTGCAGGCTGATCCATGGCCAATGCTGCTGCCCGCTGCCAAACCGCGCCCCAAGCCCGAGTCTCGTTGTGAGTGCCATCGGCTTGAGAGCTCCGCCCTTCGCCATCACAAGGCCGGTGCGGAGGTTCACAACGCGTGTCACGGGTTCGGCGATGAGCGCGGCCTTCTCCCAGGCATCCGTGATGTCCGGAATGTAGCCATCGCCCTTCGACGAGCCCTCGCTCAGCGTCTCGCCGGGTCGGTCGCCATAGAAACCGACGGCCGACGCAGAGAGAAATACAGAAGGCGGGGTGGATGCGACGACAATTGCCTCGGCAAGCGTCTGAGTCGTGTCGATGCGCGAGGTAAGCAACGAGCGCTTGTAGGCCGGAGTCCACGGGATGCGCCCGATGTTCGCGCCGGTGAGATTTACAACGGCGTCAACGCCGTCGAGAGCCTGCGCATCAATCGTGCGGGCCGGGGGGTCCCAGCTGAACTCATCGTCGTTCTCCGCTCGTCGACGAACGAGCCGCGCGACCGTGTGGCCGTGCGCCTCGAGCTGGGTTGTGAGCTCCGTGCCAATGAGGCCGCTCGCCCCGGCGATCAGAACACGCAGCGACCCGGCGGCCATTAGGCGAGGCTGGATTCGATAGTGATCGGAATGCCCGACAGCGCCTGCGACACGGGGCAGTTCTCCTTGGCCGCCGCCGCGATGCGCTGAAAGTCTTCTTCTGTGATTCCGGGAATCTTCGCGCTCACCAGCAGGTGACTGCCCGTGATGCCCTTGCCGGGCTCAAACGTGACGGCCGCAGTGACCTGCAGGCTCTCCGGAGGGGTTCCTGCGGTAGCCAGTTCGTTGGCGAAAGCCATCGAGAAACACGCGGAGTGCGCCGCGCCAAGCAGCTCCTCGGGATTCGTTTTGCCCGACACGCCCTCGGAGCGCGCTGCCCACGACACGGGAAACTCCGCCGCGTCAGACGAGTCAAGCGACGTTGTGCCGCTGCCCGAGAAAAGATCGCCGAACCACAGGGTTGTTGCTTCGCTGGTGACTGACATGGTGTTTCCTTCCGTCAGAACCCAGACTAGGTGCCGCTACTGCGTGACCGCACTCCTGCGTCCCAGAATCCCAGCCCTCACCAAGAGAAGGTAGATCTGGCAACCGAGGCAGTATGCGAAAACCGAGTTGAGAAAGGCGGCAATAAAGGCGAAGGATGTCGCGACCAGCAGCGCGAACGGAACACCAGCCACGTGCAGCACAAGCCCAACAAGCGTGATGGCAAATCCGATGCCCTGCGCGAACGTCGGCGGAACGGGGTCTTCGAGCTCGGTCGGGGGCTTGAGCCGCGGCCGGATGAGCGCCTTGAACGGCAGCCCGTACGGATGACGTTGGATGCCCGCAAAGGCACCCCAGGCAAAGAGCGCCACGAGAACCGCGAGAAGAACTGTCGCGGCAACTGTCGCTCCGGCGAGCTCGAGTCCGATCACCGTCAGTAGCAATACGGCCGTGATGCCGGCACCGAAGCGCGGACCTCTCGGGTCGATACCCTTCTGGCCCGGCTTGGCGGCGAGGGTTGGCTTCTCTGTTGTGCTCATCGGTCTCTCCTGGTCAGGCTGCTGCGATGCGGGCTAGTTCGGCGCGCACAGAGTCGGGGCGTGCCGCCCCGCCGATGCGGGCACGCACGACGCCGCGCTCGTCGAGCACGAGCGTCGTCGGGGTCTGAAGAATGTTGAAACGCGAGACAAGATCGGGATGCTTCACGATGTCGATCTCAACGTGAGCGACTCCGGCGGTCTCCGCAGCGACGCCATCGAGCACCCGGTGCGTTGACACACACGGCGCGCACACCTCACTCGAAAACTGCAGAAGGGTTGCGGTTGCTCCGAGGTCAGCCGCGACATCCACCCCGCTGATTATCTGCGCGTCGTCGATTGGACGCACGCGGCCGTTGTGCGCCTTCCAGACCAGGCCGAGCGCGGTCGCGAGCGCGACGAGCCCCACGAGCAGGGCAATGACGGCGAGGGGAGTCATGGTGCGTTCAACCTATGACCGGTTTTGCGCCATGTGGGCGATGTGAACAACTATGACGGTGGAAACGGTTATCGTAAAAGCCGTGCCTGAAGAGACTGCGACTGACGAGCCCACTTTCCGTTCCGACATGACTGTCGAGCTCGTCAGGGCCAACGCCTCTGATGCCGACGTTCTGTTCGCCGCTCGGGTCTCGACCCAGGGCGAGAAGACCCTCGAGGGTGCGCAGGATGAAGACCTCGACGCGTCGCGCTCGAAGGGCCTCATCAACTACCTCATGCGTGACCGCCACGGTTCGCCCTTCGAGCACAACTCGATGACGTTCTACGTGCAGGCGCCAATCTTCGTGTTCCGCGAGTTCATGCGGCACCGTATGAACTCATACAACGAAGAAAGCGGACGCTACCGTCAGCTCAACGGCACGTTCTACGTTCCGGCGCCCGAGCGCAACCTGCTGCAGGTCGGAAAGGCCGGTGCCTACAACTTCTTGCCCGGCACTCCCGAGCAGTCCGAACTTGTCGCGGCAGAAGTTCGCGCGACCTCGACCGAGGCGTTCGCTTCGTACCATCGCATGCTTGACGCCGGAATCGCCCGCGAGGTCGCCCGCATCGTGTTGCCGCTCAACATCTACTCGTCGATGTACGTGACGATGAATGCCCGCTCGCTCATGGCGTTCCTGTCGCTGCGTACAACGCGCGAGGGATCGCACTTTCCGTCGTTCCCGCAGCGCGAGATCGAAATGGTCGCGGAGCAGATGGAAGAACACTTCGAGCGCCTCATGCCGCTCACCTACGAGTCGTTCAATGCGAACGGTCGCGTCTCGCCGTAGTTAGGTGCGCCCTTGGTCGCGCGTCGCCGTGTGCCGCGCCGGGCACCTAGTCATTTGTTCGCTTTCTCGCGACCGCCCACCCGACTCGCCGCTCGCTTACCCGCGCGGAGCGGCCGCGCCTTGCGCACACTCCTGTTTCTCAGGACGGCAGAATCGGCGTCCTGAGAAACGGGAGTGTGCGCTAGGGCCAACTACTTCGGCGACGACTGCACGAGTGGCAGCTTGCTTGCGCATCGGTTGGCTGACGCACGTGCCGATACATCGTCATCTCGTTCACAACCTGCCGCATTCAACAGTTGTGCACTCACCCAAGCGAGTCAGGCACCGGGAGAGTAGGTCGCGGGCAACATATGCCCATGAAACGCCCTCTACCCATCGTCAGGTACATCGCCCTCTTCGGTGGCATCGCTACGACCGCGGAGTTGCTGCGCGGTGACTTCTCGCCCGTCGAGATTCGGTTGTGGCACGACTACGGACGAATCGTGCGGGTGAGGAAGGGCCTGTGGGCGAACCTCGACGTAAGTCACGAAGTCGTACTCGCCGCGCGAGTTGGCGGCAGGCTGGCGTGCGTGAGTGCCCTCGAGCACCACGGAGTGATTCCGAGCCAGTTGATGAGTAGCGACATCCACGTTGATCTGTCGAGAAGTGCCTCGCGTCTTCGTGGCTTGAGCGATAGGGGCGTTGTGTTGCATTGGTCGCGCGCGGAGCGCGCCGGCGATCGTCAGGCGGTGTCAGTCGAAGTCGCGCGAGAGCAAGCTCGCCAGTGCGAGAAGCGCAAAACGAAGATGGGCACCCCTCCCCATCGCCCACTTGAGAACTAGTCGGCTAACTTATAAACACAGAACACCGGGAGTTCACATGCTTATTACGAGAGCGGCGTTTGCCGCATCAGCGCTTCAGCTTCGCACCACCGAAGCGCTCATCACGAGCCAGATCCATGCGCTTCGCGATAACAAGCAGTGGACCGGCCCCGACGCCGACCGCTTTTTCGATGAGTGGGACGTCGACGTCAAGGCCCGACTGCTTCGTGCAGCTGGGCGACTTGAGTCGCTCGGCTTTGAATCCTTCCCGTAACCGGCACCGCCGCTGAGCCCCCAGGAGCCGCAATGTCACGCAATATCGGAATGGATCCGACAGCAGCACAGAACGCTGCAATCAACGTCTCGTCACTCTCGGCGGGCCTCATGCTCGTTGAGAACCAGGTGCGACTCGCGCGACTGATGTCGCTCAACCCCCTGAACTACGTGCTCGACCCCGGTGCTCTCGTTATTGCTCCCCAAAGCATCCAGACGGCCGCCGAGGCGAGCGCCGACATCGCGAGCGTTCGCCAGACTCTCGAGTACCTCACGACGCTGCTCGGGCAAGAAGCTGCCCAGCAGCTGCAGGTCTCGAACTCGCTGCGTCCGACAGATCCGGGCTGGTTCGCTCAGCCACCGACCGCCACGAAGCCCGACGACATCGACCCCTGGGAGCAGGAGTGGTCGCTCTGGCAAGACGTCACAACCTGGGCCAACTACGCGGGAACCGCGTGGGGGCTCGCCGAGTCCGCGTGGAAGGGCATCGAGGCCGCCGCCAAGAAGTGGCTCGACGACATTCCGCCGTGGGTCACAAAGGGCGCCGACATCTTCTCGAAGGCCGGCAAGTTTGTGCCGTGGGGCGGCGCCGTCTTCGGTGTCTCCGCGATCTTCACCGAGTGGGACAACGACAACCCCTGGGGTAACACCCGCAACATCATCGGTGGTGTGCTCGGAGTTGCCGAGGTTGTCTGCCTCATCCCGCCGCTCACGCCCGCAGCACCGGTCGTCGCTGCTGTCGGCCTCGTCTGGGATGTCTTCGACACCGGGTGGGACTGGTTCGGCGACGGAGACACGCCCTGGTAGGTCTGCCCTCAGTCCCGCGGCAAAAATCCTGACACACTTGTGAAGCGCAGCATCCACTCAAAGGAACAACAATGACCACTGCAACATTCAGCGGACCGCCCCGCTTTGCGGCGCACGAACTTGGTTTTCTCCTCGCCGGTCGCGAAGACGCGAGTGCCAACCGCAGCCGCGAGCTGCTCGGCATTCCCGTCGTCAACGAGGGCGACGAGCTTCTGAAGATCGGCCTCTCGAGCCTCATCGCTCGCGGCTACATCGAAGACAACGTCGAGAAGGTGCTTCCGCGCAACGAGGCTGGCCTCGTCGGCTACACGCTCGGCACCGCGTCGCACTGGATCTCATTTCTCGCGGCGACAACCGAGAAGTCTGACCTCACGATCTTCGTGCAGGGCGAGTCGCTGTGCGTGATGGTGCGCCGCGCACCCGTCGGCACCTACGACATCGTGCCGCTCGAGCCCGGTTCCACTGTGGCTGACGCCGTCGAGAAGGGCGCGCGCAAGCTGCTCGACGCCCACGACGACGTCGCGATCATGCTGCGTGCCGCCTCGACAACCGACGACGGAGCCCTGTTTGTGCGGCGCAGCAACGGCAGCTCGTGGGCGTTCACAAACAGCCCCGTCTTCGAAGACGACCCGTCGTGGCCCGTTCCGGATGCCGAAGTGACCGACACCAACCGTGAGGGCGCGTTCGCGGCAATTCACGAGATCGTGACCCGGTACGCCCCAGCATGACCGACCCCGCGACATCCACAACTCGACGTAAGTATGTCAACGCGGGCGTGACGTTCGCGTGGGCTGCGGCCCTCATCGTGACGGGCGCCATCGGTGCGATCGGTGTCATCATCGACAACGGTCAGACCTGGGCAGAAAACCCGCAGGCCAAGGCCACTGGCGCGTTTCTCGGCACTCCGTGGGTGGTGATTGCTGCGGGAATCGCTGTGCTCGTCGCCGCGTTCGTGCGACTGCCGAAGTCGCTCGCCTACTTCGCGTCGACAACGAGCGAAGAGCGTCGCATCGACAAGGCCGGCGGATTCAAGCCGAGCTCTGGCGTTGGCGTTATTGCGCTCGGTGCGGCGATGATTGTCGTCTCGCTTGTGCTCGTTGTGATCGTGCTCGCCAACTTCGGCGTCGAGCCGATCGGAGCGGGCCGGTTCTTCTCGCTGATGCTCGCGGTTCTGCTCGGCGTTCTGGGATTTGGGCCGCTGACCTTTGGCCTGCGGCTTCGTGCCGCGTGGGTGCTCAAGGGCCGACCCGTGGTTTCGGGCTGAGCAGCGTCGATTCAGCGATACCCTTAGAGAGTGTCTACGATCGCTAATCCCTTTGGCCAGGTTCTTGTCGCCCTTGTGACTCCGTTCACAGCGGATGGCGAAGTCGACTGGGCCGGCGTAGAGAAGCACATCGACGACGTGATCACCGACGGTGCCGACGGCATCGTCGTTACGGGTACGACGGGTGAGACATCCACTCTTACTGACCCCGAGAAGCTGCGACTCGTCGAGGTTGCCAAATCGGTCAGCAACGGTCGTGCCAAGATCATCACGGGTGGCGGATCGAACGAGACCGCGCACGCGATCGAGCTGTACAAGGCAAGCGAGAAGGCCGGCGCCGACGCCGTCATGATCGTCACGCCGTACTACAACAAGCCGACTCAGGCCGGCGTGCTCACGCACTTCAGAATGATTGCGGATGCGACGGACCTCCCGGTCATCCTGTACGACATTCCCGGCCGCACCGGTATCCCGATCAAGTACGAGACGATTCTGCGTGCCGCGAAGCACCCCAACATCCTCGCCGTCAAAGACGCGAAGGGCGACCTGTCTGAGGTGAGCCGCGTGCTCAACCAGACCGACCTGCTCTACTTCTCCGGCGACGACCCCCTGGTTCTGCCGCACCTTTCCATCGGCGCTAGCGGACTCATCGGCGTCACGGCGAACATCGCCGCTGCGCCGTACCGCGTGATCGTCGACGCAGTGAACGCGGGCGACCTCAAGACCGCCACCGCAGCGCACAAGGCTCTCGAGCCGCTTGTGCGCGCCGTGATGACCCACGTGCCCGGCACTGTCGCGGCGAAGTACATCCTGCACGGCCTCGGCCGCATCGGCAGCCCGCGCGTGCGCCTGCCGCTCGTTGGTCCAGAAGATTTCGAAGCCGCGATGATCGAAGACGAGATCGCTCTCGTCGGCGAGATTCCCGGTCTTGACCTGAGCAACTTCCGCCCCGACCGCAATGCGGCCGCCGGTGGAGCGCTGCCCAAGGTCGCGGGCACCACCCGCTAAGAATTCAAGTAGGGGGCTAAAGACCCCGAGAAACGCAATAAAGGAACAGATGCCAGTCACGATCTATCAGCCTGCAAAACTCAAGCCCGGAACTCTCCGGATCATCCCGATCGGTGGACTCGGCGAAATCGGACGCAACATGGCGTCGTTCGAAATCGACGGCAAGATCCTCATCGTCGACTGTGGAGTGCTCTTCCCCGAAGAGCACCAGCCCGGCGTCGACCTGATCCTCCCCGACTTCTCGCCGATCCGTGACCGCCTCGACGACATCGTCGGCGTTGTTCTCACGCACGGCCACGAAGACCACATCGGCGCGGTGCCATACCTGCTCAAGCTGCGCAGCGACATCCCCCTGATCGGTTCGACTCTGACGCTCGCGCTCATCGAGGCCAAGCTCAAAGAGCACCGCATCGTGCCCTACACTCTCACCGTCGCCGAGGGACAGACCGAGAAGCTCGGCCCGTTCGACCTCGAGTTCGTCGCCGTGAACCACTCGATCCCCGACGCCCTTGCTGTCTCGATCACAACGACCGCTGGCACCGTGCTGCACACCGGCGACTTCAAGATGGACCAGCTTCCTCTCGACAACCGCATCACCGACCTTCGCGCCTTCGCGCGGCTGGGTGAAAAGGGCGTCGACCTCTTTATGTCGGACTCGACAAACGCCGACGTTCCCGGCTTCACGCCCAACGAGCGCGACATCGGCCCGGTTCTCGAGTCGGTGATCGCGAAGGCTCCCCGTCGAGTGATCGTCGCGAGCTTCTCGAGTCACGTTCACCGCGTACAGCAGGTGTTGGATGCTGCTGCGGCCAACAATCGCAAGGTTGTTCTTATGGGCCGGTCGATGGTGCGCAACATGGGCATCGCTGCTGACCTCGGATACCTCAAGGTTCCTGAGGGCGTTCTGCTCGATGCCAAGAAGGCCGTCGACCTGCCCGACAACCAGCTCGTCTACATGTCGACGGGCAGCCAGGGCGAGCCGATGGCCGTTCTCGCCCGCATGGCAAACCTCGAGCACCAGATCACCGTCGGCAAGGGTGACACCGTCATTCTGGCCTCAAGCCTCATCCCCGGAAACGAGAACGCCGTCTACCGCGTCATCAACGGGCTGATGAAGCTCGGCGCGACTGTTGTACACAAGGGCAACGCCAAGGTGCACGTCTCCGGTCACGCTGCGGCGGGGGAGTTGCTCTACTGCTACAACATCCTGCGTCCGAAGAACGTTTTGCCCGTGCACGGCGAGCAGCGTCACCTCGTTGCCAATGCGGCACTCGCGATCCAGTCGGGCGTGCCCGAGGAGAACACGATCATCGCAGAAGACGGAACGGTCATCGACCTGCGCGACGGATATGCGTCCGTTGTCGGCCAGCTCGACCTCGGCTACGTCTACGTTGATGGCTCGAGCGTCGGAGAGATCACCGACGCCGATCTCAAAGATCGTCGCATCCTCGCAGAAGAAGGCTTTGTCTCGATCTTCGTTGCCGTCGACAAGCAGACTGGTCGCGTCATCGTCGGGCCTGAGATCCAGGCGCGCGGCTTCGCTGAAGACGGTGCCGTGTTCGACGCCGTGCTGCCGCAGGTTATCAAGGCGCTTGAGGATGCCGCGGCCAACGGCACGCGTGACACTCACGCCTTCCAGCAGGTCATTCGCCGCACCGTCGGACGCTGGGTCAACACTCAGCACCGTCGCAAGCCGATGATCGTGCCGGTCGTTATCGAAGCGTAGTTAGAAGAAGCCGGGTGTCATTCATGAGAGTGATGCCCGGCTTTTTTGCTGCCCGTAGGGTGGAACGTATGAAGATCTCACGCGCTGCGGTTTTTGTTGTACTTGCTGTATCGCTCGCCGGCTGTGCGAGCGAGGCGCCGCCCGAGGTGGCTGAGCCCGCTCCAATCGAGACGCCGGTTGTGACTCCGACGCCCACTTCCGAGCCGACAAAACCGGCGCTATCTGATCTCGTGCTGACGCCCGACGGCCTCGACTACCTCGTTACTGGAGAGCCAGTCCCCGAGGTCGAAAGCGATCTCGCGATTGTGTCGCTCGAGCCGGACTACTGCGCGGCATCGAGCGGCGCCGTGGGCGATTTTTGGGTCTCGACGTATCCCGGCGGGGAAGAGAGCTCGTTCTACATAACAGTTGACGACGGTGACCTTTATCGCATCTTCATCACATCGCCCGAGATTCTTACCGAGGAGGGCATCGGAATTGGCTCAACCGAGGCCGACGTTGTCGCTGCATACCCGACAGCGAAGCTTGTGACGAGAAATCCGAGCGTGAACATGTACGTGGTCAAGGGTGACTCTGGCCAACTCACAATCGAGGTGCCTGTGGGCGACGAATTTGGGGCAGACGCAAAGGGAACCGTCACGTTTATGACATCCATGACCCTGATGAGTGATGCCTGGACCGTCTCAAACACCGGAGCAGGCGCGACCTGCCAGGCGTAGCACGACGTTCGACCCGCTCAAAACGTTGGGTTGCACTTCATACTTGCGACTGATTCCGTTAGAGGATGGCTCGCGTTATGGTTGCGTGAGTTTTTGTTCCAATCGGGGAGTCGCAGATGACCATCGCACGCACATGGGTTTTTCCCATCCTTCGCATCCTGCTTTTTGCGGCGGTGGCTGTAGCGCTCGTGAAGATCGCTTTCTTCCCCGACGTTGTTCAAGACAACAACCCGGCCGTTCCCAGTGCAGAGATCGTCGAGCCTCAGATCGAAGTCACTCTCGGCACCGTGCAGAACGATGTCTCGCTGAGCGGTTCGATCAACGCTGACGCGGCCGTACCGGTGCCCGCGACGCTCGACGGAGCCGTTCAGCAGGTCTTCGTCAAGCAGGGCAGCAAGGTCAAGAAAGACGACCGAATTCTCGTGATCAAGGGCGGAACCGCCGACGCGACCGGCGAGTTCGTCGAGCAGACACGAACGATTCGCGCGCCCCGCGCCGGCACCATCTCGAGCCTCACCGCACTCAAGGGGCAGTCGTTCACCGTTGGGGAGCCGCTCGCGCAGATCGCGCCGTCGACCTTCACGGTGAGCGGAAGCATCCCGCCAGAGCAGCTCTACCGCCTGCTCAAAGAGCCGAAAGAAGCCCAGGTCACCATCAACGGCGGCCCCGCTCCGTTCACCTGCACGGGCCTCAAGATCACGTCGCCGCTCGAGGGCGCGACCGACGAGAACGGTGAGGCGGCCGGTGGCCCGACAGTGAGCTGCAAGGTGCCCAAGGGCGTGCGCGTGTTCGCGGGCCTCACCGCCGACATCGTTATCACCGGCGGCATCGCCGAGAACGTTCTTGTCGTTCCCATGACGGCCGTCGAGGGCGTTGCCGAGACGGGCAATGTTTACGTGGTTGTGGATGGCGCGGAGCCCGAGTTGCGCGCCGTGACACTCGGCCTCAACGACGGCATCAACGTCGAGGTCGTTGACGGGCTTGTCGAGGGTGAGACGATTCTGCAGTTTGTTCCCGGAGCCGAGGGCGACGGCACGGGCGGCATCGGCGGCGAGGAGTGCTACTTCGACGAAGAGGGCAACGAGATCTGCGAGGAGTTCTAACCATGGCTCTCTTGCGCCTCGAGCAGGTGACGCGATCGGTGCAACTGCCCGACGCGAGCCCGCTCGAGATTCTCAAGGGTGTCGACCTCGAGGTCAACGTCGGCGACCACGTCAGCATCGTCGGTCGCTCGGGTTCCGGAAAGTCGACGCTGCTCAACCTGCTCGGCCTTCTCGACAACCCGACGAGCGGTGCGATCTACTTCGACGACGAGCCGGTTCGACAGCTGCGGTCTGGGGCTCGTGACCGCAAGCGCGGCGCCGACATCGGCTTCATTTTTCAGCAGTTCAACCTGCTGCCTGGCCGCACGGCACTTGAAAACGTAGTGACCCCGTTGCTCTACGCGCCGGGGGAGCAGTTCTGGCGCCGCAAGCGACTCGCCTCAGAGATGCTCGAACGCGTCGGCCTCGGTGCGCGCATGGACTCGATGCCCGACAAGCTGTCGGGAGGTGAACAGCAGCGCGTCGCCATTGCACGCGCTCTCGTTCGCCGCCCGCGGTTGATCCTCGCCGATGAACCGACCGGTGCTCTCGACATCGAGACCGGCGCCTCGGTCATGGCGCTGCTCGACGACGTCGCAGAACAGTCGGGCGCAGCGCTCATCACGATCACCCACGACGCCAACGTCGCAGCCCTCGCCCGCCGCCACTACCGCCTCGACAGCGGTGTGCTCTCACCCGTCAACGTGACACGCGTTCTCGAGATGGCCACACCGGAGGTGACCCTGTGAGTCGTTTCTTCGCTGCGATTGTGGGAGCCTTCGTTGAGGCATGGGCCGAGCTGCGCATCCATCGCACTCGTGTGCTTCTCAGCCTCATCGGCGTCGCTGTCGCCGTCGCGGCGATCACCGCTGTCGTCGGAGTCGCCGGCATCGCAGAGCAGGCACAGCGCGAGGCGTACGAACAGGCTGGCCGCCCGGCAACGCTCTACGTGTCTGCCTATACAGACTCAGGCGAGATGGATGCCGCGGCCTTCAGTGAAGCGTTCGACACTGCGATTGACCGCTACAAGATCGAATACTCGTCGCGCAGCGGTTACGGCACGAGCGTTGTGCAGTTTCCCGATGGCGCGTCGGAGGTGCAGCTGCTCACCACCGACGTCGACGCCGCGATCATTCATCGCACGATCGTCGACCAGGGTTCGTGGTTCACAGAGGGCGACGAGAAGCGGCTCGCGCCGGCCGTGATTCTCAACTATTCGATGTGGGAGCGCCTCGGGTCGCCTGACGTTCGCACACACCCCACGATCGAGATGCTCGGCGAAGGCAAGTCGAAGTCGGTCGCCGTCATCGTCGGAGTGATGCCCAAGCAGCAGTGGGAAGAGGACTACTTCGAGATGCGGATGCTCTATTCCGCGTGGGAGCGTACGGCGTCACCGGAGATGCTCGAGCAGTCGGCGCCGCAGTACGAGGTGTGGATTCCGCCGGAGATGTCAGAAGAGTTGACCGAACTTCTCCGACGCGACATCGCCGGCGCACTGGGCGAGGGAACAACTGTTGACATCGGGCGCATGGACTTCGAAGGCCAGCAGGGCGGAGACGACCCCCTTCTGCCGTTCAAGCTCGTCGTCGGTGGAGTCGCGGCCCTCGTTCTGTTCCTTGGAGCGCTCAGTCTCGTCAACATCTCGCTCGTGACGGTCAAGCAACGCATCCGTGAGATCGGTATTCGCCGCAGTTTCGGCGCGACGGCGGGCCGGGTGTTTTTCGCGGTCATGATGGAGAGCATCGTTGGCACGCTCGTCGCGGGAGTCGTCGGTGTGATCGTCGCGGTGTTTGTTGTCACAAACCCGTGGATTCTCGAGCAGGTGAGTGGCGGCAATCTTCAAGACATCCCGCCGTTCCCGATCGAGGCAGCGATTCTCGGTCTCATCGCCGCCGTCGCCGTTGGTGCACTTGCCGGGCTGCTGCCCGCGCTCGTCGCCGTTCGCGTCAAGGTGATCGACGCGATCAGGTACTGACACGCGCTCACCGTAACCGCCCGCTGACGGTGGCGGGCGGTACCGTGGAGCGCATGGCTACGACTACAAGACAGACGTCGCGTGCGCGCACCACGTCGACCCGTGGTCGCGCGACGCCCACCAAGAACGCGACAACGAAAAACGCGCCCACTAAAAAGCTTCCCGCAGCGAAGGCAGAGCCGGTCGACCAGCCCGGTCTTCTATCGAGCGCGTGGCTGGGCCTCGCTCACGTGGTCGGTGGCGCAGCACGCGTTCTTGGCAAAGAGACTCTCGCCAAAGAAGAGCGTCGCGACGGTTTTCCGTTCTTCATCTTTTTGCTCGCGATTGCCGGCGCCGTCGTCGAGTGGTTCAACTCGACCGACACGGTCGCCGCCGCGCTGAGCTCGTTCACCTTTGGCCTTCTCTTCGGCCGCGTGTCATTCGCGCTGCCCGTCGTTATGCTCGTCTTCGCAGTGTGGCTGTTCCGCCACCCCGCGAGCGTTCACGACAACACCCGCATCGGCATCGGCCTCGTTATTCTGCTGACGAGCGTCTCGGGTCTCTGCTACATCTTCGGCGGTGAGGTTGCGCCCTCAGCCGGCGTCGAGGCCCTCGCCATGAGCGGTGGTGTGCTCGGCTGGCTGCTTGCCTCGTGGATGATGCTCGGCACCGCCTGGGTCGCCGTTCCCCTTGTTGTCGCGTTCCTTGTGCTCTCGCTTTTTATCATCACCAAGACGCCGCCGAACAAGGTCGGCTCACGTTTTCGCGAGCTCTACGCTTACCTGTTCGGTGCTGAGCTGGCCGAGCCGACGCCCAAGGAGCCCAAGCAAAAGGGAGACACCTCGGCGTCTGGCCCTCTCGAGTTCGGCTCGATGACCGACCTCGGCCTCGACATCGAAGACCCGGCGAGCCTGCCCTGGTGGCGCCGCAACAAGTCGAAGGGACTCGACGCGCAGGCGTTCGATTCGCCCGTCGTCGGCCGCGATCCCGGTACAGAGGTCATCGCGCCCGGTGCCGCCGCGGCTGCCCCCGTTAAGTCTTTGAACGACACATCTTTAAATGATTCGGCGGAGTTTGGCATCGAGCTTCTCGACGAGCTTGTGCGCGCCGAGAACGCCGTCAAGCGCTTCACGGGCGAAGTTGTGCCCGCGGTCACCGGTGTGCGCGACGACGGCCCCGGAATCCTGCCCGGCTTCACAACCAAGGCGAGCGAGAAGGGGCCAGCCGGCGAGTTCGACGACGAGTCGGCACCCGCAGTGGCTCCGGCCGCAGCACCGGATGCACCTCGTGCCCCGCGCCAGTCGACCGCCGCCTATCGCCTGCCCGCCGCGGCTCTGCTCACGCCCGGCACCCCGCCCAAGGCCCGCTCTGCCGCGAACGATGAGGTCGTTGCATCCATCACCGAAGTTCTCAAGCAATTTCAGGTGGATGCCGCGGTCACCGGTTTCAGCCGTGGCCCCTCGGTCACGCGCTACGAGCTCGAACTCGGCCCCGGCGTCAAGGTCGAGCGCGTCACAGCCCTCGCCAAGAACATCAGCTACGCGGTCGCGTCGAACGAGGTCAATATTCTCTCGCCGATTCCGGGCAAGAGTGCGATCGGTGTGGAGATCCCGAACAAGGATCGCGAGATCGTCTCGCTCGGTGACGTGCTGCGGTCGAGTGCTTCGACGAAGAGCATCCACCCGATGACAATCGGGCTTGGCAAAGACGTCGAGGGCGGCTTCGTCGTCGCGAACCTCGCGAAGATGCCCCACCTTCTTGTCGCCGGTTCTACCGGTTCGGGTAAGTCAAGCTTTGTGAACTCGATGATCACGTCGATTCTTATGCGCGCGAAGCCCGCCGAGGTGCGCATGGTGCTCATCGACCCGAAGCGTGTCGAGCTCTCGATCTACGCCGGTGTTCCGCACCTCATCACGCCCATCATCACGAACCCAAAGAAGGCCGCAGAAGCACTTGCCTGGGTCGTCAAAGAGATGGACATGCGGTACGACGACCTGGCCTCGTTCGGGTTCCGTCACATCGATGACTTCAACCGCGCTGTTGTGGCGAACGAGATCATTCTTCCCCCGGGAAGCGAGCGCAAGCTCAGCCCGTACCCGTACCTGCTCATCGTCGTCGACGAGCTTGCCGACCTGATGATGGTCGCTCCGCGCGACGTCGAAGACTCGATCGTGCGCATCACCCAGCTCGCGCGCGCATCGGGAATCCACCTCGTTCTCGCGACGCAGCGCCCCTCTGTCGACGTAGTGACCGGTCTGATCAAGGCGAACGTTCCTTCGCGCCTGGCCTTCGCAGTGTCGAGCATGACCGACTCGCGCGTTATTCTCGACCAGCCCGGCGCCGACAAACTCATCGGCCAGGGTGACGCGCTCTTCCTGCCGATGGGTGCGTCGAAGGCCATCCGTGTGCAGGGCGCGTGGGTGCAAGAAGAAGAGATCAACGAGGTCGTCAAGCACGTCATCGCGCAGGCTCGACCGGAGTACCGCGAAGACGTCGCGGTTGTGGCCGAGAAGAAGAACATCGACGCCGACATCGGTGACGACCTCGAACTTCTTCTCGCGGCAACCGAGCTCATCGTCAGCACGCAGTTCGGTTCGACATCGATGTTGCAGCGCAAGCTGCGCGTCGGCTTCGCGAAGGCCGGACGCCTGATGGACCTTCTCGAGAGCCGCGACATAGTCGGCCCCTCCGAAGGCTCAAAGGCTCGCGACGTTATGGTTACCGTCGAACAGCTGCCCGCGGTGCTCGCGCGCCTGCGTGGGGGAGATGCGCCCGCCGCGTCGTCACCCGCGCCCGCTGCGCCGCAGCGCGACCTCGTCGCAGAGTCACTCGCAGAATCGCAGGCCGGATACGATGAGGTCGAGGTGTCGTCAGATGAAGACGCCTGGAGCCTGACCGACCGGGAGTAGCAGTGGACACAGTGACCGGCGGCCCAGCCGCCCCTCGCCCCAACCCGTTTGCCGGTCGAGTCATCCGTAATGGTGAAGGCCCGGCGAGCATCGCCAACATCGCGAACATCATCACCGTTGTGCGCATTCTCCTCACTCCGGTCTTCCTCTGGATGCTGCTCGCCGACAACGGCGAGATGGGCGCCTTGCGCTGGATCGCAGCCGCGACCTTCGTCATTGTCATCGCGACCGACGCTCTCGACGGCTACCTCGCACGTAGCCGCAGGCTCGTCTCCAACGTGGGAATCATCCTCGACCCGATCGCCGACAAGGCGCTCACGGGTGCCGCTCTCATCGGACTCTCGATTCTCGGCGAGCTCTGGTGGTGGGTCACCATCGTTATCCTTGTGCGCGAACTCGGCATCACGATCTTCCGCTTCTCCGTGTTGCGCAACCGGGTCATCCCGGCGTCGCGCGGCGGCAAGCTCAAGACCGTGCTGCAGGCCGTGGCAATCGCGCTGTTCCTGTCTCCTTTCTTTGTGTTCGTCGGCGAGTGGGTGTTCTGGGTCAACTGGGTAGCAATGGCCGCCGCACTCATCGCAACAGTTCTTTCTGGACTCGACTACATCTGGGCGGCGATCAAGGCCTACCGCCTTGGGTAGCGCCGAGGTCGTCACCGCTCTCATCGAGCGTCGGCTCACCATCGCCGTCGCCGAATCGCTCACGGGCGGGCTGCTCGTCGCCGAGCTCATCAAGACCCCCGGCGCCTCGGCCGTCGTTCGCGGCGGAATCGTGGCCTACGACACCGCGCTCAAGCACAGCCTGCTCGGCGTCGACGCTGGGCTGCTCGCGGTACACGGGCCTGTGCACCCCGACGTCGCGCGCCAGATGGCCGCGGGTGTGCGCTCGGCCCTCACCGTCGACGACCTGCCCGCCGATATCGGCATCTCGACCACCGGTGTCGCCGGCCCCGATCCGCAGGGTGGGGTAGCGGTAGGCACCGTCTTCGTCGCCATAGCTCTCGGAATCGACATCCACGTTATTGAGTTGTCTTTGAATGGTGACAGAGAAGCCATCCGATCGGCCGTTGTCTCCGAATCACTGTTAGAACTTGAGCGACTTCTCGCAATGTGAAGGAGCCGAGGGCTCACGGGAATACGCGGAGTTTCCATCTCGTTACATCTCGTGGATTCACAAGCGTCATACAGAGTGCACTGGTTAGAGTTCTCGGTAACGGCGTTGTAGTGTTACTGCTCCACACATAGTGGGGCAGGGCATAAAGGTCATGAGGAGGGTCCAATGGTTCTAGTTCGTCAAGAAATCGGAGACGTGCTCCGCGACTTCCGTTTGCAGAAGGGCCGCACCCTCCGTCAGGTTGCGAGCAAGGCAAGCGTTGCTCTCGGTTACCTGAGCGAGGTTGAGCGAGGCCAGAAAGAGGCGAGTTCTGAAATTCTCGCTTCTGTCGCAGAAGCTCTCGAGACCCCGATCTCCGTCATTATGCGTGAAGTGGGCGACCGCCTGGCCGTCATCGAGGGCGTTGTCTTCGATGCAGTGCCGACGATTCCCGACACCCTTCCCGACGAGCTCGTCGCAGAGTTCGACGCGGATCTGGTTTCGCGCTAACCACATATTTTCAGACATGGATGCCTCGGCCACTCGGCCGGGGCATTCGTGCGTTAAGGCTGCCGCTGCTTAGTTAGGGCGCGTCTACCTCGATGACCACGTACGAGGTTTGCGCCATAACGTCGACCGGCGTTCCGTTGATGAACTTGTACAGGCGAACGAGGTTGGTGTTGTCCGTGCAGTTCTGCATAAGAACGTCGTTGCCGTCGAGGTCTTTCACCGTCAACTGCTCGTCGCACGTGTAGCCAGCGGGAAGATTGTCGCGCACCGTCTCGTAGGTCGAGCCCGTGCCGTCGTAGTAGTACGCCTGGTTGAGGGATCCGTCGACGCCACTCGTGACTTCGAACGCACACAGGAGTCCCTCGGGTGGCGAAACCGCAGCATCGAGAGTGTTGTCGTTAATTGGGCGGAAGTCGCTCAGTACGACGTCGCGCGGTGGCCCCGCGTTGATCAGGGTCGTTGAATCGCACAGCGGGTAGATGCCGGTCTCGGTCGTGACCTGACTGTCGTCGGTGGTGCCCGACGCGCCCGCCCCTGGAACCGTCGGGTTCGGCTCGTTGCCCTGGGTCGCGAGCACAACGCCCGTGATACCCACAGCCAGCACGAGTAGCGATGCCGCGCCGATGAGGATCGGGAGCTTCTTGTTTGCGGGCCGAGCGGGTGCTTCTGGTGTTGCAGCTGGCGGCGTGGGCGGTGCGGTTGTGGCTGGCGTGGCTGGCATTGCAGGCCCGGCTGGCGCGGCGAAGGTCAGCGGCGGCAGGGGAGTCTGGCGCAGGCGCGTGGCCTCGGTGTCGGGCTCGGGGATGGCGACCGATGCGGCGGGGGTTTCGGCGGGCGTGGGTGGCGCGACTGCGGGAGCGGGAGCCGTGGCGGGCGGCGCAACTTCTGCGGGCGCAACGGGCACGGCTGCCGGGCGCATCACGGTCTCGGCGGCCTCTGGCTCGGCCGCGACATCCAAGCGATGTGGTTCTTTGCCGATCTCGATCGGAGTTTCTGCGACGCCGAGCTCGCGCTGCACGTCCTGCAAGGCGGAGGCGAACTCGAGGGCCGAGGCGAAGCGGTTCGCCGGGCGAACGGCCATGGCCCGGGCAATCGCCGCGCGCAACGACTCGGGCACGTCGTCTTTCGTCGGCGCGTTGAGTTCGCCGCGCTCGATGCGGCGGCTCAGCTGAACGGCTCCGTTGCTTGCGCCGGCGATTTCGAACGGGGTGCGTCCTTCGAGCAGGGAGAAGAGCGTCGCGCCGAGTGAGTAGACGTCGCTGCGCTCGTTGCTCACCGGTACGTCGTCGAACGCCTCGGGCGGCGCCCACGGCACGCTCAGGCTCAGGGTGCTCGCGTTGTTGGCTCCCGTTGTGAGCGTCAGGTCTTCGCGCAGCATCGTCGACTCTGCGACGCCGTCGTCACCGATCGAGATGCCGAAGTCGGTGAGCACGGGGGATCCGTAGTCGGTCAGCAGAATGTTGGCTGGCTTCACGTCGCGGTGAACGATTCCGGCGCGGTGGGCAGACTCGAGTGCAGACGCCACGCGGATGCCGATGTTGAGAACCTCGGTCGCGGTCAGGGGTTTTGCGCGGTAGACCGAGCCGAGGCTGCCGCCGGAGCAGAACTCCATAACGAGGTAGGGGTGTTCTTCGCCGCTGATGTCGGCCGCGTAGATCGTTGCGATGGCCGGATGGCTCGAGAGCTGGGCCATGAGGTTGGCCTCTGCGACAAACTGGCGGCGCAGCTGGCGGTTGAGCGCGTCGACGTGCAGCACCTTGATGGCGACCCTGCGGCGCGGAAGTTTTTGCTGGTAGAGGTACACATCGGAGAATCCGCCGGTGCCGAGAACCTCGAGATACTCAAAACCCGGGATGGTGGGCGGCGGGCGATGGGGTGTGCTGGGCGCCATCTGTGTTGTCCTCCATGTCGCGCCGCCTTCGACGAGCGCGACTCAACTCTATCGACACGTATTCTTGGAGCATGCGTTTGAGCGAATTCTGGCGGGCGGTGGGCGACGAGTTCGGCGACGCCTACGGTCGAGTGCTCACGCATGACCTGGTTCTCGGGTCGGTGGGCGGTCGCACGGCAGAGCAGGCGCTCAAGGCCGGGGTTCCGGCGCGGGCAGTCTGGCTTGCGCTGTGCGAGGCGAACGAAGTGCCCGACTCTCGTCGCTTCGGTGTTGGGCAGCGCGAACCTAAGTCCTGATTCGGCCTCGTCAGCTTCAACACGCCGATGTTCGAATTGTTCGAACATTCGTTCGGATGTCTGTAGTCTCCTTCATAACGTCTTTCGAAGACGGGTTATGCACAGATCGCACGTCGCTCCCGACAAATGTCGGAGGCCACACGTACGTTGAGTTCTAACCAAACAGCCTTTGTCGGGAGGCTGAGGGCCTTGCACGATCGGCCCTCGAGCATCGCGACAGCCTATGGGCAGCAACCCACGATTCAAGGAGCACGCAATGGCATCAGCAGCAGACCGCGAGAAGGCACTAGACACAGCACTCGCCCAGATCGACCGCCAGTTCG
>Ga0247805_1000315_pt1 | contig 26546 bp, 19 predicted proteins | sample UWRJL044104R1_FD_180930 | JGI IMG/M metagenome (GOLD analysis project Ga0247805, IMG submission 180930) | Plant litter microbial communities from Arlington Agricultural Research Station in Wisconsin, United States - UWRJ-L044-104R-1 | ecosystem: Environmental > Terrestrial > Plant litter >... | reverse complement strand
CCCGACCCCGCTGTGGAGCGACACAGAGACATCCACCGCCGCGATTCGCTACCAGCACCTGCCGGCACGCGTCGAGATCAAGAAGTCGCCGTTTGGTGAGCTCTCGCTCGCTGCCGACATTCCATACGAGATCGCCGTGCGCAACACCGGAGGCGCGGGCGACCGTGACCTCACCGGCCTTGTTGTGACCGACCTCATTCCCGAAGACGCCAGCGGCCCGATGCTCGTCATCGAGACCGACCCCGACACGGGCCTTCCCCTCGCCAACAGTGAGATCTTCAGCTACAAGGTGACGAGCGCTTCTGGTGCGACCCTGGCGGCGCCGAGTGTCACGGCAAACGTTGGCGCTGCAACCGGCACCGGTCAGCCGATCACCTTCACGATCGCCGGAACCCTGGCGAAGGGCAACACCCTCACGATCAGCGCGAAGCTGCGGTTCCGTCCGCAGCTCACGGCGAGCACCCCGGTCACGAACATCGCGACAGTGGTGTCAGACCGGGCGTTCGACACTTGCGATGGCTACACGGATGCCGCGACATCCAAGCCGCAATTGACGAATGTGCCCGATTGCTCGTCTGACACGACAGTTCGCCCGCTGCCGAGTGCACCGATGACGATCGTCAAGGGAGTGCGCGGTGTCGAGGCAGGCCCGCTGGACGCCGACGGCGACCCGCTGCTCGACAGCAACGGCGACCCGTTCGACGACCTGGGAATTCTCAAGACGATCTCGAACGCGACGAACCCCACCGACTGCTCGGTGCCGCAGGTTCCGGTCGGGTCGAACAACTACTACCGCTACCCGTGTGTGCCGATCACGCGCCCCGGCTCGACCGAGGAGTGGGCGAGCAAGTTCACAAACTCGGGCAACGTTCCCGTTGAGAAGATCGTCGCGATCGACGTGCTGCCGACCGGCAACGACCGCGGTGTCATCATCAACGAGGCGCGCAGCTCGAAGTGGACCCCGACCCTCACGACCTACCCGACGATCACCGGGCTCTCCGGCTACGCGGGTTCGAGCTTCGAGGTCTGGTACGTCACCGACGCTGGCGTTGCGTCTGCGCGCTGCAACGGTGCAGACATCCAGAAAGAAATGGGCATGTCGGCAACGTCGAACCCGCCCATGGTCACCGCCTACCAGGCCTGCCTGCCCAACACGGGCAAGGTCGACGACCTGCCGAACCGCAACTGGAAGCTGCTCAGCCCGAGCGCCCCGAAGAGCCTTCTCGCCGACATCGTCGCGATGAAGTTCATCATCAAGGTTCCCGGCGGGCTCGCCCCCGGATCCGCGGCCGGAATCATCTATCAGTCGACGACGGCTCTTGTCACTGACATCGCCGAGACCTCGACCGGACTCGCCCGCGACTCGATCGCCTACAACTCGATCGCCGGTGCGGCAGTCGGCATCAACGGCGTCAACGACCTTCCGTACCGCTTCGTCGTCGAGCCCCGCAAGGTGGGCGTCGCCATGGCCACCGGCCAGATCGAGCTCAACAAGGCCGTGACGGGTAGCGCGTCGTCGTTCGCAACCAATTCATTCAAGGTGGATGTCGCGTGCACATCGGGCGGCGAACCCATCGTGCTCAAGAATTCCGACGGCACGCTGCGCAGTCCGTTCACTCTGGTCGGCAATGGGCCGACAGTGACTGTGCTCGGCGTTCCGCTCTACTCGGAGTGTGCGATCTCTGAGGGTTCCTACGGCCAGGGTGCAGGCTCGACGATCACGCCGTCGACCCTCACAGCGCAGGCCGCGCACACAACGACGAACAACGTCTATGACGCGAACCCCGCGTTCGACGACCCGGCAACGCCGACCGTTTCGTTGCGCCCCTCGATCGAGAGCGCGACGGTGACCAACGAGTACCTTGAGGCTGGCTTCAGCGTCTCGAAGGTTCTCGACACCAACTCGCTCAAGAACCAGCTCGGCACCAACATCTCGTGGAACACCTTCGCGTTCACCGCGGTCTGCTCGTTCGACAACGGTGACGGCATCGCGACGAACAACCAGGTGCTCAACCAGTCGTTCACGCTCAACGGCGGCGGCACGCGTGCATTCAACGACCTGCCCGCAGGCTCGTCGTGCACGGTCACCGAGACCGGCCGCAAGAACGCGACGGCAACGACCTACGAACTGACCGTCGACGGAACGACGACGACCGGTACGACCGCGTCGACGTTTGTGCTCAAGGCAGACTCCGCGCCCGACACCCATGTCAACGCGATCGAGTTCACAAACACCTACGGTGTCGGAAGCCTCGACCTCACGAAGGCCGTCACCGGCCTCGGTGGAACGGCGTACGGCACCGGCGTGTTCACGGTTGCCGTGAACTGTGTGCACCCGACTTCGGTTCCGAGCGTCACCTGGAACCAGACGTTCACCTTCAGCAAGGCGACGAGCCTGACCGCGACGATCGACCGCATCGCTGCTGGCTCCGTCTGCACCGTCACCGAGTCTGCGGCGAACGACGGCGGAGCGACAGCTCGCACGGCGACACAGAACGTCACGATTGTCGACGCCGCGTCACGCGCCGCGACCGTCACCAACCGCTTCGACCTCGCCCGCCTTGAGGTGCGCAAGGTTGTCACCTCGGGCGCCGTCAACCAGGACGGCGACACCGTCTACCCGGGTGGCTCGTTCCAGATGACCGTGGCCTGCGACTTCGAGGGCAACCCGGTGTACGCCACGGGCTTCTCGTCGGCGACGCCGATGGTCTTCACCCTCACCTACCCCGGTGCGGGCGACCGCCGCACACTCACGGGCCTGCCCGCCGGTGCATCGTGCTCGATCACTGAGGCAACACCGCCGGGTGCAGACAGCACAACGATTCAAACGGCGTCTGCGACAGCCAACGGAACGACGACCGGCCTCACCCGCACAATGGTGCTCAGTGCCGACTCGAGCACAACCGTCGGCACAAACGTTGCGACAGTGACAAACCGGTACGACACGAGCGCGTTCACGATCACCAAGGAGCTCAAGGGTGGCGGCGCGACGCAGTTCGGCACCGGCCAGTTCATTGTTCACGTGACCTGCATCGCACCCGGAAACATCACTGCCTACGACGACGACATCGTTCTCACGGCTGATGAGCCCGAGGTCACCATCGAAGACATCCCCGATAACAGCGTCTGCGAGGCGGAGGAGACAAACTTCGCCGCGACCGGCGCCGACGCCTCGGTCTGGCGCGACGCTGATGGCGACGTGTTCGACGGAACCGGCGTTGCGGTAACCAACGAAGAGCCCGGCGCTGCGACCCTCGAGAACTGGTACCTCACCGGCTCCCTCACGGTCACAAAGGTCGTCGACGGACTCGGCAGTGCCTACGGCACCGGACCGTTCGAGGTCACCCTCGACTGCTTCCGTATGGTCGGTCTCACAAAGGTTGACGTCAACATTCCCGGCGGTGCCACGCGTGCGCTCGGTGCGCTGTCGCCCGGAGCCGCGATGACAGCGACCTACGAGATGCTGCCGCGCGGCGCCTCGTGCACGCTCACCGAGACCGACACGGGCAGCGCAACGTCGAGCCTCATCGCGAACGCGAGCGGCGTCACCGTCGCGAGCGATGTCGAAGATGGCTACACGTTCACCGTCGCCGTCGACAACACGAGCCTCACCGACAACCAGACGCAGCCCGCGCTCACCGTGAAGAACACCTTCGCGCTCGCAACCCTCGACGTGACAAAGCGGGTCGAGTCGCTCACGAGCGACGTCGAGTACGGTCCGTTCGACCTCACCGTCGACTGTGTCTTCGAGGGCCGCGCCGTGTACGGCACCGGCTACAGCGACCTTGCTCCCATGGCCGAGACCCTCGAGCGAGACGACACCTGGTCGATCGCCGGGCTGCCCTCTGGCGCCGTGTGCACGGTTGAAGAGCCCGACAACATGGACGCCGCCGAAACCACGATCGTGACAACGAGCGGCACCGTCGAGCACGCACCCGTCACGGGCACGGTCGCGACGCTGACCCTCGCGAGTGACCCCGACGGCAACTCGGCCGAGGTGACCAACAGCTACGACATCGGTGGCATCGTTCTCTCGAAGCAGCTCGCGGGCGAGGCGAAAGAAGAGTGGGGCGACAAGCAGTTCACAATCGACGTCAGTTGTGAACTCACCGACGCAACCGGCACACGCAACGTGTGGCTCGAGTCGTACACGTTCGAGCAGGGCGACCCTGCAGTGACGATTTCGAACATTGCAGCGGGTGCCGAGTGCACATTTACAGAGTCGAAGACGGGCGGCGCGACATCCACCGTTGTCGAAATCGATGGAACGCCAGAACCCGGCACCACGTCGACACTCGTTGTGCCGGCGAGCAACACGGCGGTTGAGGTCGTCGTCACAAACACGTTCGACTTCAGCATCGTCGAGGTCTCGAAGGTGCGTGACGGCGACGGAGCTTCGCTCTACGGCGCTGGCCCCTTCGAGGTTTCGCTGAGCTGTGAGCGCGACATCGACGGTGTGATGGAGACGATTGTGATTCCGGGAACCGGGCTCACCCCGCAGCTGCGCACCCTCTCTGCGGTCTCGAGCTACAAGGCGAGCTACGAGGGTCTTCCCTCTGGCGCCGTGTGCGAGCTCGAAGAGACGATCATCGGTGGGGCGGATGCCTCGGAGATTTCACCCGCCGGGCAATTCACCGTCGGTGCTACCGCGACCCTCGCCACGATCACGAACACCTTTGACGTCGGCGAGATCGCACTCACAAAGGCGTTCGCCGGTGAGGGCTCCTGGCTCTATGGCAACGGACCGTTCGTTGTCACTGCAACCTGCTCACGCGTGGTGAACGGCGACACGATCGTCGTCGACATTCCGGGTGGAGCGACCCGCGAACTGACAGCACTCAACGGATACCGTGCATCGTTCACCGACCTGCCGGCCCGCGCGCTCTGTGCACTCGCCGAGACGACGACAGGCGGCGCGACCTCGACGTCGATCAACACGCCGAACGTGACGGTTGTCGCCGACACGGCGGTGCCCGTGACGATCACCAACACGTTCGAGCTTGGTTCACTCATGCTGCAGAAGGCGGTCGTCGGACCGGGCGCGTCGGCACATATGAAGGAGACCTTCCAGGTCGCCCTCGCGTGTGAGATGCCGATCGACGGCATCGTGACGCCGATTCCGATTCCGGGTGGCGCTGAACGACCGATCTCGGCGGGCGACGTTGTCGTCTACGACAACCTGCCCAAGAGCGCGGCGTGTGCAATCGAAGAGACGACCGATGGTGGCGCCGTCGCGATGATCCTGTCGCGCAACGGACTGCCTCTCACATCGGCCGCCGTATCGGTGGGCGCGGAAGCCGTCGACCTCGACATGGCGAACGTGTTCGTTGCGACGCCTCCGACCGGCGGCGGTGGAGGTGGCGACACCTCGTCGCTCGCGATCACGGGTGCCGAGCTGATGCCGTGGGCACTGCTTGCCGCAATCCTGTCGCTGCTCGGAGCCGCGCTGCTGCTCACGGGTCGGTCGCGCAAGGCGCGACACCTGGCCTAACCCGGTTGCGCGCTACCGGCTACCGTGCGCGCTATGGCGACATAGCGCGCACGTGACGCGGTAGCGCGCACGGGGGCTGGGGTCAGCCGCCGTAGCGCTCGCCGGCCGGAATCTCGACGACTGTTGTGTTGCCCGCCGGCGCGAGCGGGCACGCCCACGCGGGGTCGTAAGCGCACGACGGGTTGTAGGCGAAGTTGAAGTCGAGAACGAGGCTCGTCGCCGTGCTGCCGAGGTCGGCGCCCTTGATGGTGTCGAGCAGGTAGCGCCCGCCGCCGTAGGTTCCGCCCTTTTTGCCGGCGAGACCGTCGCGCACGGGCAGAAAAATGCCTCCACCATAGGATGCGAGGCGCCACACGTCGAGTTCGCCGACGCCGGGCACGTCAACCTTTCCCAGTCGCTCGAATGGAACATTGCCGTCGGTACCCGTCTCGAACTCGAAGCGGTAGTCGTCAGCGGGCTGCAGCTCGAGCTCGAACCGCCAGTCGGGATCGTACGGGCGCACCTTCAGGCCGGTGAAATGCGGCTTGTCTTCTGGCAACAGCGGCGAGGAGGGGTGGTTGGCGAACAGGTCGTCGCGACTGCGGCGCCAGAGATCGTGCGCGGCCGCGAGATCGGTTGACGCGCGCACCTCGGCATACAGCGCGAACACGCGGCGTCGCCAGTCGGCGACCTCGAACGCGTTCACTTGTTACTCCAGGTCGGCGCGAGTCGTCGCATCCGACCGCCTCGCCACTGCCAGAAAAGCCAGAAGACGGGCCAGGCCAGAATCGTGAGGGGGCCGACGTCGATGACAAGTCGGTCGCGATAGAGGGTTTTGCCGCGACCGGCCGACGACACAACCATCGTGTGCTCCCACTTCGTGACCGTCGCGAGCAGCCCGCTTTCGCCACGCCCTGAGTCACGCAGCACCCTGATGCCGCCGCTGCGATGCGTGTCGGTGAGGTCAATGACCTGCTCGCCGATCGGCACAAGACCGAAGGCCGAGATCGCGACACGGTGTTCGCCGCCCGACCAGACTTCAGGAAATCCGCCGGGTTCGAGCGAGCGGATCGCCGTAAAGGGGCCGGATACCTTCTGGAACACGCGAGGGTCGTGCAGCGCCCGCCACGCGTCATCGGGTTCGCTGTCGAGAACAAGCTTGAGCAATACGCGCATTGAGCCAGTCTGTCTGCGCAACCTGTGAACACCAAGCGCTAGCGTTAACGGGTGAACGACGCGCGCAATCAAACTCAGTACCAGGTTCGCTTCGACTGGGGGATGGATGGCGCGGCCGCCATCGCCCCCGGAGCGCACATTGTTATTTGGGCCGACGCCCTCGAAACCATCGGCGCACCCGACGCTCTGTCGTTGAAGACCGATGCCGCAATTCTTGTTGGCACAGTCGGCAACCGCGCAACCGTTGCGCGGTGGGTGCTCGAGCGCCAGGCAGCCATCGGCGACAGGGCCATCGTCGCTGTGGTTGCAGCCGGAACCGACGACGGCGGTTTCGCCGTCGAAGACCTTCTCGCCGCGGGCGCTGTCATCGACGCGATCGCCGCGCTCGGCATCGACTTTGTTTCACCCGAGGCCGCGGCTGCCATCGGCGCCTACGAGGGCCTGCGCAACGCGACGAGTCACGTGCTCACGGCGAGCGTGACCGGAAAGCTCGTCGCGGCAGGCGGAGACGTCGAACGGCTGACCGCCGCGCGTGCGGCAAACGCGAGCGACGAGCTGCGCGTGCTGAAAGAGTTTGGCGTCTAGTCGGTCAGCGTCGACGACTGTGGCCGCAGAACACTCGCCACGATCGCCTCGATGGCAAACTCTGATGCGCGCCCCAGGTCGACTGCAGTCGGCTCGAGCAGCCACTGCACCTGCATGCCGTCCATAACGGCGAGTATCGCGGCAGAAGCGTCGGCGACATTGGTGGTGTCGGTGATGCCACGCTCTATGCACACAACGGAGAAGGCCTGCGCGACCTCGTCACGCAGGTTGCGGTATCGATCTTGAAAGAACTCGCGCCCAGGGTGGTCGTCGGTCACTGATTCTGCCGACAGCACCGCGTAGGCCTGAACGATGCCGGCACGTTGCGCGTTGAGGAACGCCGTCTTCACGAGGTGCCGAAACAGCGCCATGCCATCGGGAATGTGCTGGCCCTCGAGGTGCGCAACGTCGGTCTTGTCGCGATGCAGAAGCACCTCGAGCAGCAGTTGGTCTTTCGAGCCGAAGTGGTGAAGGATTCCGGCGTGGGTCATGCCGACCTGATCGGCGATCTCCTGCAGCGTGCCTCCGGTGAAACCCTTCGCACCAAAGATGTCCACAGAAGCGTCGAGGATCTCACGCCGGCGAATCAGGGTCTCCGGTCGCGAGCGCGGCTGTCGGCGTGAGCTGACCACGGCACTTCCTTTCATTCGACATGGCGATTCTACGCAGGGCGCGAATTGGATCTCGTCACGGCGCTTGTTTAACTTGCTTACTGGATTGTAAGGTAAATCTCGCAATCATTCTCAGCGCTGAGATGTGCTCTTTCGAGGTGACTTTCGGCGCAGGGATCCCATCCACGAAGGAGAAGCAATGAGGCTTAGATCTACCGTCGTCGTCGCCGCAGGCCTTGCCGCGGCCCTGCTATATTCCGGCTGCGCCGGAACAGCAGACCCCAACTCGTCCGGTTCAACAGTGGCCCTAACGATCGCCAAGCCAGACGGCGCGATCACCACGGAATCGCACAACCCCTTCCTCGGCGACTCGGCCGCCTTCAAGTACGGCTACGCCAAGGTCATCTTCGAACCCCTCGCCCTCGTCAACCCCACCGGCGACCTCGGCACCACGCCGTGGCTCGCCGAGAGCGTTGAGTGGAACGACGACTACACACAGCTCACAGTCGTTCCCCGCAGCGGCGTGAAGTGGAGTGACGGCGAAGACTTCACCGCAGACGACATCGTCTTCACCTTCGACATGCTCAAGAGCGGCACGCTCACCGACGCAGGCGCACTTAACGTCACAGACATCGTTGCTGAGGGTGACTCGGTCACCCTGACCTTCGGCAACTCGAAGTACACGGCCCAGGCCCGGGTGCTGCACACGCCGATCGTTCCCAAGCACATCTGGGAGAACATCGACGACCCGAACACCGACCCCCTCACTGAAGACGGCCTCGCGGTCGGCACCGGTCCGTACGTGCTCGACAACTGGTCGACGGAGTCCGTGTCGCTCACGGCCAACCCCGAGTACTGGGGCGGGGAGCTTGCCGTACCGCAGCTCAACTACGTCTCATACGGCGACAACGCGGCACTCACAACGGCACTCGTTTCGGGTGACGCGGACTGGGCGCAGGCCTTCATTCCGCAGATCGAAGACAGCTACCTCGCCGCTGACGAGAACAACCACTTCCTCGCCGCACCGACAGCCGGTTCTGGAACGCTGTTTATGAACCTCAACGAGAAGCCGTTCAACAACGTTGCCCTTCGCCAAGCACTCGCGTGGACGATCGACCGCCAGGCCTACGTAGACATCGCCCGCGAAGGCGCGAGCTCGGTGGTCTGGAGCGCAACCGGACTCGGTGACGTGCTCGACACAGAGGTGCTGCCCGAATACAAAGACACGAACTACAAGGTGGATGTCGCGAAGGCGAAGCAGATCCTCACCGACGCTGGCTACACCTGGGAGTCCGAGAAGCTGATGGACCCCGACGGCGACCCCGTCTCGTTCTCGATCTCGGTGCCCGCGGGCTGGAGCGACTGGAACACCGAGCAGGCGCTTCTCGCCGAAGAGCTCAAGGCCGGTCTCGGCATTGAGGTCAAGGTCGACCAGCCCGACTGGGGTGGCTGGGACGCCGCTCGCCAGGAGGGTAACTTCGACTCGATCATCCACTGGCTCGAAGACACGGGCAACGCCTACGGTCTGTACACCTCGACAATGGATCCCAAGTGGATCGTCGACGACAAGGCACAGTTCAACTTCGGCCGATTCGATGACCCCGCGGTGACCGAAGCGCTCAACACCTACGCGAACGCGTCGTCAGACGCCGACCGCCAGGCCGCGCTCGCCGTGATGCAGAAGGCGTTCGTTGACGATGTTCCGGCCATCCCGCTGGGATCTCACCCGCTGTTGGGCGAGTACAACACGCGCAACTACGTGGGCTTCCCGACCGAGGACGACCTCTACGCGTCGGCCGACCCGACGCAGCCCGGCATCGTTCAGGTTCTGACAAAGCTGACGCCCGCCAACTAGTGCGAGCACGACAGGGCGGGTGTACCCCGTGCACCCGCCCTGTCTGCGCGCCAACTGATGACAGCGCCAGCTACAGAAAGCGAATAGCCACCGATGAGTGACGCCCTTCTCTCCGTCAACAACTTCTCTGTTCTCTACGACGTCGACCCCGCGGTGAACGCCGTCAACAACGTCGACTTCGAGCTGCGCCGCGGCGAAATCCTCGGCCTTGCGGGTGAGAGCGGATGCGGAAAAACCACCCTCGCCTACGGAATTCAGCGCCTGCTCAAGGCGCCAGCAGTGATCACAAGCGGGTCGGTTGTGTTCCACGACACGACCGGCGAAGACATCGACATCAGCCAACTCGATGTCGAGCAGATGCGCCGGTTTCGGTGGGACAAGATCTCGATGGTCTTTCAGGGGGCGATGAACGCTCTCAACCCGGTCGCGACTATCGGTTCGCAACTCGAAGACGTCTTTGAAATGCACCGACCAGGGCTGTCAAAGTCGCAGCGTCGCGAAGCCGTTGTCGAGTTGCTTGAGATCGTGAAGGTCGGTGGCCAGCGTCGCCGCTCGTTCCCCCACGAACTCTCGGGCGGTATGCGCCAGCGCGTGATGATCGCCATGGCGCTCGCGCTTCGACCCCAACTTATGGTGATGGACGAGCCGACGACAGCGCTCGATGTGCTCGTGCAGCGCGAGATTCTCAAGCAGATCTCGCAGTTGCGCCACGAGTTCGGCTTCTCGGTCATCTTCATCACGCATGACCTGCCCCTGCTGCTTGAGATCAGCGATCGCATCGCGATTATGCAGGCCGGCCACATTGTCGAGCTCAACACCGCCGAACAGATCTGGCGCAACCCGCGAGACCCGTATACGCAGAAGCTCCTGTCGTCGTTCCCGCGGCTCACCGGAGAGAAAGGGCTTGTCGCACTATGACTCTCCTCGAATTCGATTCGGTCACAAAGGTCTACTCGGTGCGCGGCGCCGGACAGATCAAAGCTCTTGACGACGTGAGCTTTTCGCTCGAGTCAGGTCAGACGATCGGTCTCGTCGGCCAGTCGGGAAGCGGCAAGTCGACCATCGCGAAGATTCTCACCCAGCTCGAGACACCGACGAGCGGAGAGGTCAGGCTCGACGGCAAGGCCATTCCGCGACACGGACGCGGCCTGCGCTCGTATCGTCAGCAGTTGCGCATGGTCTTTCAGGATCCCTTCGCATCGCTCAACCCGTATCACTCCGTTCGCCACCACATCGAGCGGCCCCTGCGCCTCGATAGCGTTGTGCCGAAAGACGCGATGGATGACGAGGTGCTTCGGCTGCTCGAGCGCGTGCGCCTGCTGCCCGCAATCGCAGACCGACGCCCGCACGAGCTGTCGGGTGGGCAGCGACAGCGCGTCGCCATCGCGCGCGCCCTCGCATCACGGCCGAAGTTTCTCGTCGCCGATGAGCCGGTTTCGATGCTCGACGTCTCGATCCGACTCGGTGTGCTCACCCTTCTCGCTGATCTTCAACGTGAGGAGGGGCTCGGCGTGCTGTACATCACGCACGATCTTGCGACCGCCCGCCACTTCAGCGACGAAATCATCGTGCTCAACCAGGGGCAGATCGTCGAACGTGGCCTCGCCGACGACGTCATTCTTCGCCCAACCCATCCCTACACGCAGGAGTTGCGGGCCGCGTCGCCCGACCCCGAGAAGTTCTTCGCCTCGACCGCTTCAACACACGGAGGCGCACTATGACCGCACTTCAGCCCACACTGCCCACCGAAGAGCCCAATCTGCCCGATGACACCTTCGACGCGCTCGAGGTCGGCACAACCGCGACGACGGCGAGCAAGGGTCGCTCGAGAATCCCGTGGCGCTTTCTCGGCGGTCGCGCCCTGTTCTACCTGTTCACGCTCTGGGCGGCGGTGACAATCAACTTCATCCTGCCGCGCCTGATGAAGGGTGACGCCGTCTCGGCCTACCTCGCCCGCAACCGCAACATCACGCCGGAGGCTGCCGACGGACTACGCGCACTCCTCGGCCTCGACACCGACAAGTCGCTCTTCGAGCAGTACATCGACTACTGGGCGCATCTGCTGCAGGGCGACCTCGGCGTCTCGCTTCTTCATGGACTTCGGCCGGTGACCGAGGTCATCAGCCAGTCGCTGCCCTGGACGATCGGCCTCGTCGGATTCGCGACAATCGTGTCGTTCATCATCGGCACTATCGGCGGCGCGATCGTCGGCTGGCGACGTGGCAGCAGGCTCGACGCGCTCATTCCCATCACAACGTTCCTCAGCACGATCCCCTACTTCTGGCTCGGGCTGCTCGCGATCGCCGTGTTCTCGGTCAACCTCAAGTTGTTCCCGATCGGCAAGGCATACGGGGTGGGAATGAGCCCGGAGTTCACGCCCGAGTTCATCGGGCAGGTCATCCACCACGGCTTCCTGCCCGCGGCGACGATCATCATCGCGTCTCTCGGTGGCTGGATGCTGGGCATGCGCAACATGATGCTGACAGTGCTCGACGAGGACTACATCATGGTCGCGCAAGCCAAGGGCATGCCGAACCGGCGTGTGCTCTGGGGCTACGCCGCTCGCAACGCTGTGCTGCCGCAGATCCAGAGCTTCGCGCTTTCGATCGGCTTCATCGTCGGCGGCACGATCGTGATGGAGATGGTCTTCAGTTATCCCGGGGTCGGCAAGCTCCTGCTCGATGCGACGAATGCGAAGGACTACGCGCTGATGCAGGGGGTCTTCCTCGTCATCACGCTCTCGGTGCTCGTCGCCAACATCCTCGCCGATATCGCCTACGCGTTCCTTGATCCACGTACACGCCAGACGGGTGCCTAAGCCATGACAGCTCCACTGAACATCGTCATCCGACCGACCGCCCGGTCAAAATTCGGCTCTGCGTTCGCCATGTTCCGCAACAAGAAGTCGATAGCGGGCCTCGTGATCCTCGGCTTCTTTGTGCTCGTCGCGATCTTCGCCGACGTGCTCGCGCCCTACAGCCCGACGAAGGTCGACCCGACCGCGCGATTTGAACCGCCGTCGGCAGCGCACTGGCTCGGCACAACCCACATCGGCGAAGACGTGCTGAGTCAGGTGATCCACGGAACCCGCGGCGTCATCGTCGTCGGTTTTCTCGCGGCAATTATCGCGACGCTCATTGCGATCGTCGTCGGCGTGATTTCTGGTTATCTGAGTGGATGGCGCAGTGAAGGACTCTCCGCGCTGACAAATGTCTTTCTCGTGATCCCCGGACTGCCGCTCATCATCATCGTCGCGTCGATGTTTGAAGACCCACCGCTGTGGGTCATTGCCGCGGTGCTCGGACTCATCGGCTGGGCGTGGGGTGCGCGTGTTCTTCGCGCGCAGACGATGTCGCTGCGCAACCGCGACTTCATCCAGGCCGCTCGCGCGAACGGTGAGCCGCTGCGGCGCATCATCGCGGTCGAGATGCTTCCCAACCTCATGGCGCTCATTGCCGCGAGCTTTGTGGGAACTGTCACCGCCGCGATTCTCGGACTCACGACGCTCTCTTACATCGGAGTGATTCCGGTGACCACCTACAACTGGGGAACGATCCTCAACTGGGCGAGCGCGCAGGGCGCCTTCCGGCAGAACCAGTGGTGGTGGTACCTTCCCCCGGGGCTCTGCATCGCGGCAATCGGTGTCGCCCTGTCGCTCATCAACTTCGGCATCGACGAGTACGTCAACCCGCGGCTTCGTTCTGCAGGCGAACGGGCGAGAGCCATGAAGAAAAAGGGCCTCAACATCAACGATGCCGTCACCGTAGTGCGCACAACTCCGACGAACGAAAAAATATGACAATCGACACCCAAACGACTCTTCTGCCCTATCTCGACACCTCGCTAACGACCGCGCAGCGCGTCGCCGACTTGGTTGGTCGAATGACCCTGCCAGAAAAGGTCGGTCAGATGATGCAGTTCGACGCCCGAGAAGACATCGACCACATCGTGCTCGATCGTTTCGCGGGGTCGATCCTTCACACGTCGCCGCAGAAGGTGCTGCGCGCCGCAGAGCTCACCGCCCAGACGCGACTGCGCATCCCGCTCATCGTCGCCGAGGACTGCATTCACGGCCACTCTTTCTGGGAGGGCGCGACGATCTTTCCTACGCAACTCGGAATGGCTGCCACGTGGGACGCGGAGCTTGTCGAACGCGTCGCACGTGTCACGGCCGTCGAGGTCGCTGCTACCGGCATCCATTGGACGTTCTCGCCTGTTCTCTGCATTGCGCGTGATCTGCGCTGGGGCAGGATCGATGAGACGTTTGGAGAAGACCCCCACCTGATCGGCGAGCTCGCCGCGGCGATGGTGCGCGGCTACCAGGGAGACGGCCTGCGAGACCGCACGGCGATTCTCGCGACCGCAAAGCACTTCGCCGGCTACTCCGAGACGCAGGGCGGGCGCGACGCGAGCGAGGCCGACATCTCTCGGCGCAAGCTGCGCTCGTGGTTTCTTCCGCCTTTCGAGAAGGTGGCTCGGGCCGGATGCGCGACGTTTATGCTCGGCTACCAGAGCATTGACGGCGTGCCGATCACCACAAACAAGTGGCTGCTCAACGACGTGCTGCGCGGAGAGTGGGGCTACGCCGGCACACTCATCACCGACTGGGACAACGTCGGTCGCATGGTTTGGGAGCAGAAGATCCAGCCCGACTATGCACACGCAGCGGCAGCGGCAGTGCTCGCCGGCAACGACATGGTTATGACGACCCCGGCTTTCTTCGAGGGTGCCCTGGATGCGATCGCGCAGGGGTTGCTGGAGGAGTCTGACCTCGACAGGGCGATCACGCGCATCCTGACCCTCAAGTTCGAGCTCGGGCTGTTTGAAGACCCGCGGCTGCCGGCGTCTGACCTCATCGAGTCTGTGATGGCGGCGCCCGAACACACCGCGCTCAACCTCGAGGTCGCCCGACGCTCCCTGGTGTTGCTGCGCAACGACGGAAACCTGCCCCTCGAGGGTGGCGCTCGCCGGATCGCGGTCGTCGGGCCGCTCGCCGACGACGCACAGACCCAACTTGGTGACTGGGCGGGGTCGTCCGGACAGGTCGACTGGCTGGAGAACGGCCAGCCGCGCACGCAGATCACCACCGTGCTCGACGGGCTGAAAAGGCTCGTGCCCGCCGACTGGACTGTCACCCACAGCGTCGGTGCCGACATCCTGACCCTCGCTGACAACCCCGCTGGCACAGTCTTTCCCGACGGGCAGCCTCGGCCCAAGGTGGTTGTTCCCGCCGCTGCCGACGACGCGAAGATCGCCGAGGCGGTCGCGGCCGCCGCCGACGCGGATGTCATCGTTGCTGTTGTCGGCGACCGGATCGAGCTCGTCGGCGAGGGGCGATCGACAGCGACCCTCGACCTCATCGGAGGGCAACGGGCTCTGCTCGAGGCGCTCGCCGCGACGGGCAAGCCGCTCGTCGTCGTACTGCTCGCGTCGAAGCCGCTTGTGCTGCCCGACGCGGTGCGTGATGCCTCGCTGGTCTGGGTTGCGAATCCCGGCATGGAGGGTGGCCGCGCCATCGCCGAGCTGCTGCTCGGGCAGATCGAGCCCTCGGGTCGTCTGCCGATCTCGTTCGCGCGCCATGTTGGCCAGCAGCCCACCTATTACAACCAGATTCGTGGGCAACACGGCGACCGCTACGCCGACCTCACTCAGAGCCCTGCGTACGCGTTTGGCGAGGGGTTGTCGTACACAACCGTGGAATACTCCGATGCAACCGTGGCGACGCCCGTCATCTCGTCGGGGGACACGGTGCGTGCCACTGTGCGACTTGTGAACTCGGGCTCGCGGCCTGCGCACGAAGTTGTGCAGGTGTACGTGCGCGATTCGGTGACCTCGGCCAGCTGGGCAGACAAAGAGCTCAAGGCCTACCGTCACGTCGACCTCGCGCCCGCAGAATCGGTCGTCGTCGACATCGAGCTGCCGGTCGCGGAGTGCTCGATCATCAACGCAGCGGGCGAGCGCGTCGTCGAGCCGGGCGACTTCGAGTTGCTCATCGGGTCGTCATCGCGCGACGAGGTGTTGCTCCCTGTGAGCTTCTCGGTCATCGACTGAGCCGTCGTGCTGAGGGAATTCAGGTTTGGGTCATAGCGTGGCTCGTAGTACCCAACGAAGGAGCACATCATGAAGGCAGTTCTTGGCGATGCAGTCATCGCGGAAGCCCCCGAAGCAGACCTCATCAAGATCGAAGGCAACTGGTACTTTCCGCCGTCGAGTGTCAACAGCGAGTACCTCACCGAGAGTGCGACTCCCTACACCTGCCCGTGGAAGGGTGAGTGCCAGTACTTCAGCGTGAAGGATGGCGACACGCTTCTTCAGGATCGCGCCTGGTCATACCCGACGCCGTACGCCGGTGGCATCGAGCGCGTGGGCAAGGACTTCGCGAACTACGTGGCGTTCTGGAAAGAGGTCTCGGTCGTCGAGTAGCTTGCTGGTTGAGTAGACGCGCTAGCGTCGTATCGAAACCGCGCCGCCCGACTTAAGAGTCGTTGGTTGAGTAGACGCGCTAGCGTCGTGTCGAAGCCGCGCCGCCCGACTCAAAGGTCGTTGGTTGAGTAGACGCGCCAGCGTCGTATCGAAACCTTTCCGCTCGGCTTAAGAGTCGCTGGTTGAGTAGACGCGCCAGCGTCGTATCGAAACCGACCCCGATTTCGATACGGCCGTGGCCGGCCTACTCAATCAACGACAGTTGGAAAACTTTCGGTCTCGGCTTCGCTCGACCTGATCTCGACGAGCTCGATCCGCGAGACGATGTGATTTCGATATGGCCGTGGCCGGCCTACTCAATCAACGAGAGTTCGAGAACCTGATCTCGACGAGCTCGATCCGCGACGGACAGGTCGATACGGCTCAATCGGCTACTGAGGCTTTTGCGCGGTGGGCTCGCACCTTTGCGCGGTTGCCGCAGCGCTGCATCGAGCACCAGCGGCGGTTATTCGAGCGCGACTCGTCGTAGAAGATAAGCCCGCAGTCGTCGGCGGCGCACTCGCGAATGCGTTCCCTCGATGAGTTCGCGAAGAGCAGCACGGCCTCGCGGGCCATCGCGGAGAGCGCCTGGCCGGCTCGAGCTCGCGTGCGTCCGGCCTGACGTTTTCCTCCGGCGAGGGCCGGGGGAATGTCGGGTGTCGCCGCGAAGAGGTTGATGACGTCGACGTCTTCGCCGCTCACTTCGCTGCCGTGACCGATCGCCGTGAGGGCGTTGGCGAGGGCTGCGCGCAGGGCAAGGGCGTCGGTGAGGTCGCGGTCCGCGACATCCACGCCGGTAAATCTCGGGGTCAGCCACGTGCGCAGGTCGTCTGCGGAATGCAGTCGCTCCCAGACGGGGTTGTCACCCATCGCTCCGGTGTAGGCGAAGTCGAGGGCGACGGCCCCCGAGTCGAAGAGCCACTCGTGTCCGTCGCTCGCTGTGAAGTACTGACCAGGCATGTAACCAATGTAGTTGGTTACAGGGAGGGGCTCGTGACGCTTAGGGTTAGAGGCATGAGCGACACAACGGGAAAGACAAAAGACGCCGGCTGGGAAGTCGGGGTTCGCAAGACCGTACCCGCGTCAGGGCCGGCCGTCTGGAACTTTCTGTTGGGCGAAGGGCTTGCGCTCTGGCTCGGCGACATCGACGAGCTGCCGACCGAAAAGGGCAAGACGTACACGACTCGCGACAAGGTTCACGGCACGGTCAAGGCCTACATCGAGAACTACCGCATCCGCCTGACCTGGCAGCCGAGTGACTGGCCGCACGACACGACCCTGCAGCTGACCGTCAAGGCATCGGCTACCGGAACCACGATCGCCATTCACCAGGAGAAGCTCGCCGACCGCGAAGAGCGTCGCCTGATGCTCGGCCACTGGAAGAGCGTCATCGACCACGTCGCGGGCGAGCTCGGCGCAAACTAGGGCCGCTTTTTCCACTCGATGAGGTGCGCCTTGTCGAAGCGGCGCGAGCATTTGCCGCACGCGAGCGCACGCGTCGGTGCTCGATAGCGGTAGTGGATATGCCCGGCAGGGCACTCGCCGACCCACGGAGCAAACTCATCGGCGATCGCGCCGGAGTGCAGGCGCTTTCCTTCGTAGCCGAGCTCGGCGGCCGTCGCCTTCCACTTCGGGCCGTGGCCCGCTCGCGGACCAGCCATCGCGTGGGCGACCTCGTGCAGAAGCACTTGGTGAATCTCGTCGTCTTCGTAGCGATCGGCGAGATAGCGCGAGACCGAGATGCGCTTGTCGGTGTAGTTGCACAGGCCGGCACGTGTCTTTGCGTTGTCGAAAGCGAAAGTCCACGAGGCGTCGAGATGAAGGTTGATGAGAGAGTTCGCCCAGTGCTTGACGCGCGCGAGATCTGCCACGGAGTTAAGAGTAGGTGGTGCGTGCGACGCGCGCTGGCGTCATCCACTGCGACCGCACTCAGCCCTCGACGAACTCCTCGAGTCGGTATTCGATGAGCTCATCGGCGCCGTCGCGCTGGTCGCCGTTGCCGTCGGTATTGCTCGTGATGAGCCAGAGCTCGCCGTCGGGCGAGGGGGCGACGTCACGGATGCGACCGTGATCACCCGGGAACCACCGCTGGGCAGACGCCTCGCCATCGCGCACGTAGATCGCCCAGACGCTCTCACCGCGTAGAGCGGCGAGAAAGAAAGTGTCGTCGATGTAGGTCAGCCCGCTCGGGCTCGCCTCGTCGGTCGTCCACTGCACAAGCGGGTCGATGTAGTCGGGGTTGTTGCCCTTGCCCTCGACGATTGGCCAGCCGTAGTTGCCGCCGGGCTCGATGGCGTTGAACTCATCCCAGGTATTCTGACCGAACTCTGCGGCGAACAGGTTGCCGTCGTCGTCCCACGCGATGCCCTGCGGGTTGCGGTGGCCGAGCGAGTAAACGGGAGATCCGGCGAAGGGGTTGTCGGCGGGAATCGAACCATCCGATTGGATGCGCAGAATCTTTCCGCCGAGACTCGTTACGTCTTGTGCGCGGTCGGGTTCGCCCGCGTCGCCCGCGGTCACGTAGAGCAAACCATCGGGCCCGAAGTGGATGCGTCCGCCATTGTGATTTGCGGCCTTGGGCATGTCGCTGAGGATGACCTCGGGAGAGCCGAGGCTGTACGCGCCGGGTTCGCCGTTGAGCGCCATGCGCGCGACTCGGTTGTCGCCGGCCGCTGTGAAGTAGGCGTAGAGAACGTCGTCTGCGACGGCGAGCCCGAGCAGTCCGCCTTCGCCGCCGGGAACAACGCCGGGTATCTCGCCAACTGTGTTGACGTCGCCATCGACGGTGACCTCTTTGACGAGAGCGGTGTCGCGCTCGCTGATGAGGGTCGAGCCGCTGTTGAGAGTCACGATCGACCAGGGCGTTACGAGATCACTCGCGAGAATCGTCGGCTTTCCTGCCGGGGTGACGCCGTCTAGCGTTGGCCCGCCGAGTGACGACTGCGGGTAGCAGGCCGCGAGCGCGAGAACAGCCAAGGCTGCAATCACCGTGCCCGCGAGACGCATTAGTTCTCCGTGCTCGTATTCGACAGAAACGACTCTGCGACGGCTATGGCGACCATCGAGCTGTCGATCTGCTCGCTCGGAGCCTTTATGCGAATGCGCAACTTGAGTGCGTCGTTGAAGTCGGCACGCGCGGGGGCGTACTCCTTCTGGTCGAAGTAGACCTTGCCGCGGTGCTGCAGGGCAAAAGCTTCTGTGTCGTTCCAGTCGTTTGCGCGCGACTGGTCGACGCAGTCGGTGAGCTCAACGAGTGCCTCGTCGAGCTTGCCCTTGAACTGCTGAACCTGGGCGCGACGAACGCGAGCACGAACGAGCTGTTCGCGGTCGGCGGTGAACCGCGATTGGCGCACGGCTTCGTTCGCGACATCCCACGCTTCATCGAGGCGTCCGAGGGCGCGAAGTATTCCTGCTTTTTCGCCGAGGGCGTCGATCGAGCGCAGCTCGCCGAGGTCGGCGAGCCGGCCTTCAGCGGCCTCGATGTCGACCTTCTCGCGAAGAGTGATGAGGTCGTAGCCGACGATGATTGTCACGTGGTGCTCCTGGAACTAGTGCGGTGGCGCCCTTCCAGAGTAGGCGGCTTTAGGATTTCTGACCCGGTTTCACTTGGAACACACTGCGAGATGGCAGCGGGGAGGGGCTCGCGGTGGCGTCTGTGACCACCGAGGCGCCCGCAATAAAGTCGCGCAACTCGGGGCCGGCGATGACCTTCGAGGGGTGCGGTCCGCCGGCGAGGAGGCGCGGCATCCATTCGAGGGGAAGTGGCTCATTCGAGCCAACGAGCACAACGTTGCCGAAGCGACGCCCCTTGAGCACGGAGGTTTCTGCGAGCGCCGCGACGTTGCCGGTCACCTCGAGAAGCGTTGCGGCCTGTGCCCGGGCAAATGACAGGCCGGGGCCGTCGGCGACGTTGACGAGCACAACTCCACCGGGGCGCAGCAGTTCGCTCGCTTCGCGGTAGAACTCGACGCTCGTGACGTGCGCGGGCGTGCGGGCACCGCTGAAAATGTCGATGACAAGAAGGTCGGCGCTGTGCATAAGGCCTTCCGGCAACCGGCCGACAACCTCGCGCGCATCTCCGTAACGCACCCTGAGTGACGACTTCGGCCACGGCAGGTTCTCGCGCACGAAGTCGACGAGCTCCTGCTCGAGTTCGATGACCTGCTGGCGGGAGCCAGGCCGGGTCGCCTCGACGTATCGCGGAATGGTGAGAGCGCCGGCGCCGAGGTGCACGGCGGTGAGCGGCTGGCCGGGCATACCGAGCTGGTCGATGACGTGTCCCATGCGCTGGATGTACTCGAAGAACAGCTGCGACGGGTCGTCGAGGTTGACGTGGGATTGCGGTGTTCCGTCGACGACAAGCGTGAAGCTGCCGGGTACCCAGCGGTCGATTTCGATGACAGCGCGGTAGCCGCTGTTCTTGAGCACAATCGAGGGGATGTCTGACACAACTTGATCGTGTCACATCGCCCCTCGACGTGTGAGGCCTCTCGACGTACAATCAAAAAGACGATGGGGGTCGTTTTGGGGGAGATTTTTTCTGCGCGCAAAGCATTAATTGCTACAGCGCTCGCTGGTGTTCTTGCCGTTGCGCCGGCGATGGCAGCACATGCCGACGTTGATCCGGGCGACCGCGGGTCTGTCGCGAGCGGTTACACAGACGTCTACGCGAAGGCCGTCGCCGTGCCGATCGGCTGGACGGGCGCCGTCTCGAGTTGCACCGCCGGCACAACGAGCGAGGCCGCGACACAAGCGACTCTCGACGCCATCAACTACGTGCGCGCTCTTGGTTCGCTCGACCCGGTGACCTTTGACCCGGCTCTTTCTGCGAAGGCGCAAGAGGCAGCACTCGTCTACGAGGCGAACCGCGCTCTCTCTCACAGCATCCCGACTGACTGGAAGTGCCGCACGTCGAACGCGGCGAAGGCTGGCCAGAACTCCAACATCGCACTCGGTGCGGGTGGGGCGCGTGCCATCGGCCTCTACATGAGTGACCCAGGCGCCGGAAATACAGCCGCCGGCCACCGTCGCTGGATCATGAACCCCGACGCGCTGACCTTCGGCACGGGTTCGACAACCTCGGCCAACGCGCTCTGGGTCTTCGGCGCGACGTCGTCGAGCCAGGCGGCTCCGACCTGGGTCTCGTGGCCCACCGCCGGCTACTTTCCCTCGCAGCTCGAACCCGGCGGACGCTGGTCGCTCACCTCGGCTGGCGCGAACTTCGAGAGCGCAAAGGTGAAGGTCGTCAACTCTTCCGGAACCGCTGTTCCCGTGACAAAGACCTACACGCCGCAGGATGGCTATGCCGACCCCACTCTCGTGTGGGAGATGGGCAGCATTCCGCGCGTCTCGGGCACCGCTGTCACGAGCTACACGGTGACCGTGTCGGGCATCAAGCGCGGCTCGAGCTCCGGGATCACCCGCAGCTACACGATCGACCTCATCGACGCGACCTCAGCCGTCATCAGCTTCGAGTCGACCGCCGACCCCGTCATCACCGGTTTCCCGCGCATCGGGCAGGTGCTCACCGCGACAGCCGGCAGCTTCTCGCCAGAAGCCACGAAGTCGACCTACCGCTGGTACCGCAGCGGCAAGGCCATCAGCGGGGCGACAAAGGCCACCTACAAGCTGACGGCCTCCGACAAGGGCAAGGCGATAACCGTGCGCGTGACATCGGGGCGCGACGGCTACGAGAGCGTCACGAAGTCACGGTCGGTCGGGTCAACAATTGGGTCCGCGATCTACCCGGCTGCGACATCCACCCCCTCGCTTGTCGGATCGCGCCGGGTCGGGCTGACGCTCGCAATCTCGGGCGGCGAGTACTCGGTGGGTGACGCTGCGCTGACCTACCGCTGGTACCGCAGCGGCAAGCTAATTTCGGGCGCGACGTCGAGCGAGTACACGCTCACCAAGTCTGATCTTGCTAAGAAGATCACGGCGCGCGTTGTCGCGTCGGCGCCGGGCTACTCGGCGCGGGCTTTCACGGTCAAGGGCGGCGGCAAGGTCTTGCTGGGAACGCAGGTTGCCGTCGAATCGCCCGCGATCGTCGTCGCCGATGGGCAGATCACGACCACGCGCGGAACCTACACGGTGGCACCGTCGTCGTACGTCTACCGCTGGAGCCTCGGGGGCAAAACGCTCAAGACGACCGCGTCGGGCTTCGCGGTTCCGAAGGCGGCGACGGGCAAGACCCTCGTGCTGAAGATCACCGCGAAAAAGGGTGGCTACAAGGTGCTGACGCAGCGCGTGAGCGTTGTGATTCCCTGAGTCATCGCTGACCATCGGGCGAAAACCTTGCACGCATAAGGTTTTCTTGTCAGCCTGAAACTTCCGAAACAAGGGAGTTTCTTATGCGAAAAAGTTTGCGCGCCATTCTCGGCGCCTCCGTCGCGGTCGCCCTCATCGCCCAACCGCTCGCCGCGAATGCGCACGGTTCGAAGGGTGCTGACCGCGAGCTGCGCACCTACGCGAAAGACACCTGGCGGTCGCTCGTCGCGATGACCGACGAGTCAACCGGCCTCACCGCCGACAACATCGAGGGCGACCTCACTGCCCCGGCCGATTACACGAGCCCGACGAACATCGGCGGCTACCTGTGGTCGACCGTCGTGGCCCGCGACCTGGGGCTCGTCTCGAAAAAGGACGCCCGCGCGCGCCTCGCCACAACCCTCGACACCCTCGGCGACATCGAACGGCACGACCAGAGCGGAATGTACTACAACTGGTATTCGCCGACGACGGGTGAAAAGCTCACGACCTGGCCCGCGAGCGGCGACACCGTTTATCCGTTCCTCTCTACTGTGGACAATGGATGGCTCGCCACAGCGTTGCGCGTCGTCGCCGAGGCCGAGCCGCGCCTGTCAAAGAAGGCGCTCGCGCTCTACGACTCGATGGACTTCGCGTGGTTCCATGACCTCAACGCGCGTGAGGGTGTCTCGTTGAACCGCGGCGGATTCTGGGATGCCCCTCCCGGCGATGGCTGCGCGGTGGCCGACAACTACGGCTCCACCGGCGCTGACGTTTACTACACCTGCCACTGGTACGACACGTCGGTGAGTGAGGCGCGCATCGCGACCTACATCGGCATCGCAAAGGGTGACATCCCGGCGACCGCCTACTACGGCACGTACCGCACGATGCCCGACCGCGGCTGCGACTTCGGCTGGCAAGAGCAGAAGCCGACCGGCACCACGCGCACCTACCTCGGCGTCGACGTCTACGAGGGCACCTATTCCTACGCCGGCATGAAGCTCGTTCCGGCCTGGGGCGGCAGCATGTTCGAGGCCCTGATGCCCGACCTGTTTGTGCCAGAGGCCGACTGGGGTCCCCGTTCGTGGGGACTCAACCACCCCGCAACCGTCAAGGCGCAGATTCATCACGGGCTCAAGGAAGCGGACTACGGCTACTGGGGATTCTCGCCCGCGAGTGACCCCTTCGCCGAATATCGCGAATACGGAGTCGAACAGATCGGCATCTCGTCCGATGGCTACGCGAGCGACGTCGAGAAGACCGATGTCGATGTCGGATACGAAGGATGTCGCGACGCAACGAACCCGATCCCCGAGTTCGGCGATGGAGTCGTAACCCCGCACGCTGCATTCCTCGCGCTGCCGTACAACAAGAAGGCCGTGCTGAAGAACCTGTCGGGGCTGCGCGCCAACGAGGGCGCCTACGGCTCGGGCGGTTTCTACGACGCGATCGCCGTCGGCAGCAACACCGTCGCAGAGCGCTACCTGAGCCTCGACCAGTCGATGATCATGGCGGCGATCGGCAACGAGCTGACCGACGACGGGCTCAAGGATTATTTCGTCGACCGGTCGCTTGAAAAGGCGATCAAACCGCTCGTGAAGGCGCAGGTATTCGGTACGAAGCTGAAGTAACTGCTACCGGTGGTCGAGCTTGTCGAGACCAGGTTGAGCGCAGTCGAAACCTCGGCTTCGCTCGGTCTGATCTCGACTCCGCTCGATCACCGGGGTGTCTTATAGCCGATTCGCAGAACGAGGTCAAGATTCGAGTAGACACGGCGCGTCACTTCAGCCTATGATTGTTCTTTGCGCTCCCACGTCATCCATGCCGTCATATTGCGGACAGCTGGTGCGCCCCGAGTATAACGGCGGGGCGGATTCTTCAACGGTCCGTGCGAGCAAATTCATTACCGACAGTCGGTTTCTACCGGCATGAGGGCCCGACGGGGTCCACGGAGGTTATTTCCTTGGCTGCTGCGCGCACTGCGTCCACCAAAAAGTCCACCAAGAACGGCCGCGCAGCATCGCGGCTCTCTTTCGCAAAGATTACTGACACCCTGACAGTTCCCGATCTGCTTGCTTTGCAGACCGAGAGCTTCGACTGGCTCGTCGGTAACGATGTCTGGAAGCAGCGCACGGCGGAGGGTGTGGCCCAGGGCCGCACCGACCTGCCTTCGCGCAGCGGTCTTGACGAGATCTTCGAGGAAATTTCTCCCATCGAAGACCTCGGCGAGACGATGCAGCTGTCGTTCACCGGCCCAGAGCTCGAAGAGCCGAAGTACACGATCGACGAGTGCAAGGAACGCGGCAAGACCTTCGCGGCCCCGCTCTACGTCAACGCTGAGTTCATGAACCACCTCACCGGTGAGATCAAGACCCAGACCGTGTTCATGGGCGACTTCCCGCTGATGACCGAAAAGGGAACGTTCATCATCAACGGCACCGAGCGTGTTGTTGTTTCCCAGCTCGTTCGTTCGCCCGGTGTCTACTTCGACCGCACCCCCGAGAAGCTGTCTGACAAGGACATCTACTCCGCTCGCATCATCCCGAGCCGTGGTGCATGGCTCGAGTTCGAGATCGATAAGCGCGACCAGGTCGGCGTTCGCATCGACCGCAAGCGCAAGCAGAGCGTCACTGTCTTCCTCAAGGCCCTCGGCCTGACGAGCGAGCAGATCCTCGAGGAGTTCAAGGGCTTCCCGTCGATTGAGCTCACCCTCGAAAAGGACAACATCCTTACCAAGGAAGAAGCCCTCAAGGACATCTACCGCAAGCTTCGTCCCGGCGAGCAGGTTGCCGCCGAGGCCGCGCGTGCGCTCCTCGACAACTTCTACTTCAACTCGAAGCGCTACGACCTCGCAAAGGTCGGTCGTTACAAGATCAACCGCAAGCTCGGTATCGACGCTGCCCTCACGGAATCCGTGCTGAGCATCGAAGACATCATCGCGACGATCAAGTACCTCGTGTCGCTTCACGACACCTCGGCCCCCTCGATCACCCTTCACGACAACGCTCTCGCGACGGTCAAGGGCGTTCGCGATGGCAAGAAGGTTGACATCCGCCTCGACGTCGACGACATCGACCACTTCGGTAACCGTCGTATCCGCGCCGTTGGTGAGCTCATCCAGAACCAGGTGCGCACCGGCCTTTCCCGCATGGAGCGCGTCGTTCGCGAGCGCATGACCACGCAGGACATCGAAGCCATCACCCCGCAGACCCTGATCAACGTGCGCCCCGTCGTCGCAGCGATCAAGGAGTTCTTCGGAACGTCGCAGCTCTCGCAGTTCATGGACCAGAACAACCCGCTCGCGGGTCTTACCCACAAGCGCCGCCTGTCGGCTCTTGGCCCGGGTGGTCTGTCGCGTGAGCGTGCAGGTGTTGAGGTTCGAGACGTTCACCCGTCGCACTACGGCCGCATGTGCCCGATCGAGACCCCGGAAGGCCCCAACATTGGTCTTATCGGTTCGCTCGCATCGTTCGCGCGCATCAACGCTTTCGGTTTCATCGAAACGCCCTACCGCCGTGTTGTCAACGGCAAGGTCACCGCAACGATCGACTACCTGACGGCTAGCGAAGAAGACGACTTCATCGTCGCCCAGGCAAACGCACCCCTCACGGCAGACGCTCACTTCGCCGACCCTCGCGTGCTTGCACGTAAGAAGGGTGGCGAGGTCGACCTCATCCCCACCGAGCAAATCGGCTACATGGATGTCTCGCCCCGCCAGATGGTGTCGGTTGCTACGTCGCTCATTCCGTTCCTCGAGCACGACGACGCTAACCGCGCACTCATGGGTGCCAACATGCAGCGTCAGGCAGTTCCGCTGCTTCGCTCGGAGAGCCCACTGGTCGGTACCGGTATGGAGGGCTTCGCAGCCATCGACGCCGGTGATGTGCTGACCGCCGACAAGGCAGGTGTTGTCTCCGAGGTTTCGGCTGACGTCGTCACCGTGCTGCTCGACGACGGTGGAACGCAGGACTACTACCTGCGCAAGTTCGACCGCTCCAACCAGGGCACGTCGTACAACCACCGCGTTATTGTCAACGCCGGCGACCGCGTGGAGGCCGGCGAGGTTATCGCTGACGGCCCCGCAACGGAGAACGGTGAGCTCGCACTTGGAAAGAACCTGCTCGTGGCATTTATGCCG
>Ga0247805_1000314_pt1 | contig 26553 bp, 16 predicted proteins | sample UWRJL044104R1_FD_180930 | JGI IMG/M metagenome (GOLD analysis project Ga0247805, IMG submission 180930) | Plant litter microbial communities from Arlington Agricultural Research Station in Wisconsin, United States - UWRJ-L044-104R-1 | ecosystem: Environmental > Terrestrial > Plant litter >... | reverse complement strand
TGCCTTCCTCATATTTCCAGTTCACGCCATAGGCCAGATCGTCCTGATGCCCGAACATAATGCCCTTGTTGGCTAATTTTATCAGGTTCTTGTAGAGGATTACGGTTTCTGGAGTTGCATGCTTGTCGGAGAGGCTTGTTTCATTTTTAGAAATCTGTGCTTTGGATGAACAGGAAACGCCAAGAAAGGCATATATACAAAGGAAAAGAATGTTTTTTTGCATGGAATTATTTTTGGTTTGTAAAGCTAATTTAAAATTTAAAAAGCAGTTTCTTTTATGCATTTAATGAAGAAAAAAATAATTTTTTACAACTATTTTTTGTCAATATTTAAATATTGGATACTTTAAAAAGGATTAATGTTTATTCTCAATATTATTTTTGAGAATTCGATAATTCAATATTTCAAAGATAATTCGATGGCTATCGTTGAATTAATATTATTTTATCAATTATATATCATATTATTGCAACAAAAATACAGTAATGAGCAATCTTAAAAATTTTTACAGGGAAATAGCTCCCCTTTCTTCAGGAGACAGCTTTTTGGTTTTTGACAGGATCAAGGACAGTTTTGATTTTCCTGTTCATTATCATCCCGAATTTGAAATCAATTTTATCCTGAATGGAAAAGGGGTGAAAAGGGTCGTGGGTGACAATATTGAAGAAATTGATGATGTTGAGCTTGTGCTTGTAGGACCGAATTTGTACCATGGCTGGGAATTGAATAAATGTACCAGCAAGCAGATTCATGAAATCACGATCCAGTTCCATAACGATTTGTTTCACGACTCCTTGTTGTCCAGAAGGATAATGACGCCTATAAAGGACATGTTCAACCGCTCCATACACGGTATTTTATTTTCAAGGAAGATTGCACAGGAATTGACCCCGAGACTTGTGAAGATTTCCAAATTGGACGGAATGGATTATTTTCTTGAAATTACTTCGATCTTATACGATCTGGCCAATTCCAGGAACCAGCGATTACTCTCTACTTTTACGGTAGATTATGACACTTTTGATGATTATGACAAGATGAAACTCGTCTACGAATACGTCCAGAAGAATTTTTCTGAAAAAATAACATTAGACGACGTGTCAAATGTGGCAAGCATGAGTAGTATTTCCTTCAACAGGTTCATCAAGAAGCGTACAGGAAAGACTTTTGTGAACTATTTGAATGACATCAGGATCGGATATGCCGCCAGATGGTTGGTGGAGAAAGATTTGAGCATCTCAGAAATCGCTTTCAAGTCCGGATTCAACAATATAGCCAACTTCAACCGCAACTTCAAGGCTATAAAGAAATGCACCCCAAGCGAATACAGGGAAGATTTTTCAGGCCTGAAGAGGATCCTGTAAGTACCTGTTTTAGTTTTTTGATTTTTAGCAAAATAACACACGAAAACGTTTTAATTGTAAGGGATTTCGAAATATAAAATTTCTATTATCGTAATTTTTATCTATATAATTTGTGGATACTTTAATTATTGCACGCTATAATTATATAATTCAAATACGCAAACGTTATAAAGTAAAAATATTATCATTAAATGATATAATACTATTAATTTGATGTTAAGCTGTGTTATAGATTTGTTAAATATAAATCATGGCATACTCAAACTTCAAAAAACTACTGATTTGTATCTAAAAGAATTAACTAACTTTTATTTAACTAACCTTAATTATGAAAAAATTATTGTTTCATGTACTTCATTGGAAAGTCGGGCAGTGTTCCATTCCATTGATGTTGTTTTTATTACTGTGTAGTAATAGTATTATTGCCCAGACAAGGGTGGAAGGTGTTGTTTCCGATGCTAACGGACTGACACTTCCGGGCGTTACCGTTTCGGTTGTTGGTGGACAAAATGTGGTTACTACTGATCTTGACGGACAGTATAGTATCGATGCTCCATCCAATGGTACGCTTTCCTTTAGTTTTATTGGATTTACTTCACAAAATCTTGCAATCAATGGCAAGACGAAGCTGAATATAGTAATGAAGGAAAATGTTGAGGATTTGAATGAAGTGGTCGTTATTGGATACGGAACTCAGAAAAAAGGGGATGTTAACGGTGCTGTTTCTTCTGTTAAAGCAAAAGACATTGAAAATCTAAAGCAAGTAAACATCGACCAGATGTTGCAAGGAAAAGCAGCTGGGGTTACTGTAACCAACAATTCAGGGCAGCCAGGAGGCGCAGCTTCGATCAGGGTTAGGGGAACAACCTCGATATCAGGAACAAACGAGCCTCTTTATATTGTGGATGGTTTGCCAATTTCTGGTGATGCTACAGGTAGGGCTACCAGTGGAAGACCGATTTCGGGTAACGATTTCTCTTCAAGTGGTGGAGCGGGTAATAATGCAGTAAACCCGTTATCGATGATCAATCCAAACGATGTAGAGTCTATCGATATCTTGAAAGATGCTTCTGCAACAGCCATTTATGGTTCGCGTGGTGCAAATGGTGTAATCATCATTACAACAAAATCTGGAAAAAAAGGAACAGGAAAAATAAGCTACGAAGGATTTACTTCTGTGCAAACGATAACCAACCAATTGGAGGTTTTGAACTTGCAGCAATATGCCCAGTTAAAAACGGAATTGGCTGGACTTTTTGGGGTTCCGGCACGTGCGGAGTTTTCTCATCCTGAATTATTAGGAAAAGGTACAGATTGGCAAGACGAAGTATACAGGACAGCTATTGCAAAAAGCCACCAGATATCCTTTTCAGGAGGCAAGGATGCAACAAGTTACTATTTGTCAGGTGGCTTTTTGGATCAGCAGGGAACTTTGCTTGGATCTGGCTACAAAAGATACACTATGAGGTTAAATGTTGATTCTAAAGTGAAAGACTGGTTGAAAGTAGGAGCCAACATTGGAACGGGTATCACGAATGAAACCCTTACGATCAACCAGAGTTTTGGTGGCTTGATCAGCAATACTTTATTGCAGCAACCGGATATTCCAGTAAGGAATTTAGACGGATCTTTTGCTGGTCCGGCGGACAGTACGCAGAATACTACTTACTTTAATCCGGTTGCAGAAGCATTGTCAAAAGACAATCACCTGATTCGTAAAAACTTTTACGGAAACGTTTATGCAGAAGCTACCTTGGCAAAAGGGTTGAAATATAGATTGGAAATTGGTGCCAATACTGAGTTTTCAGAGCACACGGAATTCAGACCTACTTACAGATGGGGATCTCAGGTTAACTTGATTGCCACTTTGAACGAAAGAAGACAGAACTGGTATTCTACAAACGTAAAGAATTTATTGACTTATGATTTAAGTGCAGGTAAGCATAGTTTTACAGTTTTGGCAGGTCAGGAAGCAAACGAGAATGTTTGGGAAGGCGTGTTGGCAACGGCAAGTGATTTTCAGACCAATTCGATCTACGGACTGAATTTGGCAAATCCGGACAATAGTATTGTTACAGGTTACAAGGGAAGCCAGGCTTTGAATTCTCTTTTCGGACGTATGATTTATAATTTCGACGATAAATACAGTATAACAGCTTCTTATCGTGGTGACCAATCTTCAAAATTTGATCCGGCAGCAGGCAAGCAATGGGGGTATTTCCCATCGGCGGCAGTTTCTTGGAAATTGTCCAACGAGAGCTTTATGGAAGGAACCCGTAAATATGTAGACAATATCAAATTCAGATTGGGTTATGGGGAAACAGGGAACCAGCAAATTCCAAATAACCGATATACAGCTATGCTAAATCAGCAAAATTCTGGTCTGGGTTCAGGATTCTTGGTATCTAACATTCCTAATCCAGATCTGAAATGGGAATCAATGCAGCAGACCAATCTAGGAATCGATTTCACAGTATTGGACTCAAGATTGGCAGTAAGCGTAGACTTATACAACAAGACCTCTAAAGATTTCTTGTTTCAAGTGCCATTGCCAGAATACTTGGCAGGTACTACGGATCAATACGGTCATATCATGGCACCTTATTCCAACCTTGGAGAGATGGTAAACAAAGGTGTGGATCTTACTATAAACTATAATACAAAAGGGGACAAGGATTTTTCTTGGAACTCAACGTTGGTGATTTCGCGTTACAAGAATGAGTTGACCTCAATCCAGGATGGACTTCCGCTGACACAAAGTGTAAATGCGAACGGATACCAACAAGTAGATGTAACCAATACATTGGTAGGAAGCCCAATCGGAATGTTTTATGGTTATGTAACAGAAGGAATCTTTAATGATGCAGCTACGTTGAATAGTGCACCGCTTCAATTTGGTAAAACGGTTGGTACGGCTCCAGGTCAGACTTATTTGGGAGACATCAAATACAAGGATATAAACGGAGATGGAGTAATAAACCAAGACGATAGGACTTTTATTGGAAACCCTCACCCGGACTTTACATTCGGATTTACAAACAATTTCAGATACAAGAACTTTGACTTGTCAGTATTCCTTCAAGGGTCTTATGGTAATGATTTGCTAAACATGACAAGAAGAAGTGGGACAACGAATGCTTCGTTATTCAACAACCAATTGGTTGAAGCAATGAACTATTGGACACCAGATAATACCAATACTAACATTCCAAGACCAATAAATGATGATAACAACACCAACCTTTTGGTATCGGATCGTTATATTGAAGACGGGTCCTATTTGAGAATACAAAACGTAACTTTGGGATATAATTTGCCTGCAGACGTGGTTTCTAAAATAAAAATGTCACGAGTAAGAGTTTACGGAAGTGTGCAGAATTTATACACTTTTACGGACTATTCAGGTTATGATCCAGAAATAGGTTCTTTCAATCAAAACCCTTTATTGTCGGGTGTGGATAACGGAAGATATCCTTCACCAAGAACATTTGCTTTTGGAGTTAATTTAGAATTTTAATAAAAAAAATAAAAATGAAAAGATTTTCAAACTTATATAAATTTTTGGGCGTGGCAATTGTACTTTTTGCTTTCAGCTCATGCGAAGATGATTTTACAAATCGTCCTCCTGAAGACGGAATCAGCTTGGATGCCTACTACAGCAGCAATGCACAAGTTGAGTCGGCTACAAACGGTATGTACAGCAGGACTTGGTTCCAGTTCAGCAATAAATTTTTCTGGGCTGTTGCCGAAGTGGGGTCGGGAAACATGTATACGAATTCCTCTGATGTAAATGCAATGCGTAATTTTTCGTTAAACGGAAGTGATCCGGAATTGTTTAACGGATGGAGTTCGTTATGGTCTAATGTTGCCCAAGCCAATGCCATTATTAACTTCTTGGAAACCAGGGTAGGACCAGGAGTTGACAATGCTGTATTGCAGAATACTGTTGGAGAAGCTTATTTTATGAGAGCTACTGCTTATTTTTATTTGGTTAGACTTTGGGGGCCAGTTCCAATTATCGAGAACAACCTAGACCACGTGACAAAGCCAGCTATGAACACAAACAATGTTGAAGATATTTACACGCTTATCGAGATGGACTATAAAGCGGCCATCGAGAGGTTGTATGATAAGACAAGGACGGCAAATTACAGCCAGAATGGAAGAGTATCCAAAGGTTCTGCAAAGGCCATGCTTGCAAAAGTATATTTATACAATAAGGATTATGCCAATGCAAGATTGATGGCTGAGGAAGTGATCAGCAGTGGAGAATTCAAATTATTGGGTGGTACTGAATTGCCGGCCAAATCTTTTGGTGATTTGTTTACTTATCTGAACAACAACAATGAAGAGTCTATTTTTGCCCTTCAATGGAAGGTAGACGGAAGATACGGTTCTGCAAACAATTCTAACACGCAATTTGGTATCAGTACGGCAGCTGTTTCTACTTCCAATGCTTCTTACGGAGGTGTTTTTGCACCAGCGCAAGAAATTAAAACATTATATGGATCTGGCGATGTCAGAAGAAAAGAAACCATTATGCTTCCTGGAGACGAATATCCAAATATAAGAGTGCAACCTGCGGGAACTTTAGTGGTTCCTGGAGAAGAAGAAATAGGCGGTCAGGCTGCAGGTGCTGGAATTAAGAAATATTGCATAGGAATTTTTAACCTAAGTGTTACAGGGAATATGGACGAATGGAAAATGATGGAAAACAATACTTATATCATGCGTTATGCTGATTTGCTGCTTATCCATGCTGAAGCTATTATGGCAGGTGGTGCAAGTACTTCTGATGCAGGTGCTTTGGCTTCTGTAAATGCAGTAAGAAATAGGGCAGGTTTGGCAAGTGTAACTACAATAACGGCTGAAGAGCTTTTCGTGGAGAGAAGAAAAGAGCTGTGCTTCGAAGGAGATTACTGGTTCGATTTGGGAAGATTGCCAAGAAGCCAGGCCATTTCAATCATGGCGGCTCAAAACAGAGGAAATATATATGGAGCAGAGTACTTTACTCCAGAAGAAAGTGATTTCTTCTTGCCTTATCCGGATAAGGATGTTGCGAAAAACCCATTGTTGTTGCAGCCTCCAGTTCCTTATACATTTAATTAATTTTAAAAAATAAAGTATGAAAAATTTAAAAAATATTAGTATTGCCATCTATTCGGTTTTGATACTGTCTTTTATAGGGTTATCATCATGTAGTGATGATGACAGTACTTCCAATTCAAATGGCAAGCCACTAATTACTGAAGTGAATGCAACATTGATAGACGACGTACCTTCAGATTTGTCGCCTTTGAGTCAGGGATTTGCAAATCGAATGTACATCATAAGAGGATCAGGGCTTTTATCAGTTCAAAAGGTCTATTTCAATGATAAGGAGAGTTATTTCAATCCGACGCTTGTTACTGATAATGCTATTTTTGTAACGATTGACAAGGATACTCCTTATTTTGAAACAATTGATGAACTTAAGGTGGTAACCAAAAAAGGAACAGCAGTTTTTGATTTTATCGTCTTGCCGGCAGCTCCAATCATCAAAAGTTATAACTCGATTAACGCAGCTCCGGGAGAAATTGTAACCATTTATGGATCTTACTTCCTTAACCCGGTAGTTACCGTTGGAACTACAGAAGCTACTGTTGTTTCCACAAACGTTTCTGAGATAAAATTTGAGATGCCAGCTGGTGCTAGCAACCAATATGTAACCGTTACAACGCTTTCAGGTTCGGACACTGCTACTCAAGCTGTAGGAACAGCGCTTTATGATGATGCGCTTACTTCATTGGTTAGCGGATCAAGTGCGTGGGCAGGAACTCCGGATTATGCCTTTACAGAAGATGCTGTCCAAGGTTTGAAATCCATCAAGCATGTCATTGGAGGATACAGCGGTTTGCAATTTGATGTTGCCAATGTACCTACAAGCCCGTATAAAGGAATCCGTGTTTCTATAAAAGCAGCTAAGGAAGGCAAGGTGCAGATCATTATGAACGGTAATTTCAATCCGGCCGACAACATCAATATTTTTGAGTTGACAACCGAGTGGAAAACATTCATTATCCCATTTGAAAAATTCGGACACGCATCAATTCCTGCAACGTTGGGACAAGTAACGTTCCAGGAATGGGGAACTCCTGATGGAAATACTTTTATTATTGATGATTTAGGTCTTGTATTGAAAGATTAAATTTAGAATTTGTTTTAGTTAGTTTAGATTCAAGAGCCCTGATTTTTCAGGGTTCTTTTTATATTTTAAAAAGATGAAAAAAATTATTTGCTCCTTTTTGGCCCTTGGATTGTCCATTGCAGCATTTGCCCAGGGAAACACGCATCAATTGGAAACAGGAAAATTCAAGGGGCTGGCCAATACGCCTCCAATGGGCTGGAACAGCTGGAACACCTTTGAAACCCATATCGACGAAAAGCTTGTAAAAGAAACAGCCGACATAATGGTGGCTTCAGGAATGGTCGCTGCCGGATACAATTATATCGTACTGGATGATGGTTGGATGACACGCGAACGCGACAAGGATGGAAATCTGGTTCCGGATCCGGAAAAGTTCCCAAGCGGAATGAAATCCCTCATAGAATATGTGCATTCAAAAGGATTGAAGTTCGGATTGTACAACTGTGCAGGAACCAAGACTTGTGCGGGATACCCGGGAACCCGAGGTTACGAATATCAGGATGCACGTTTTTATGCAAGTTTAAACATCGATTTCTTGAAGTATGACTGGTGCAATACGGCAGGTATAACCGCAAAAGAAGCCTATGCTACTATGAGCAATGCCTTGAAGACTGCAGGAAAGCCTATCGTTTTCAGTCTTTGCGAATGGGGCGACAACCAGCCTTGGGAATGGGGTGAGCCGATAGGAAACCTATGGAGGGTTTCGGGCGACATCTATCCGTGTTTCGATTGCGAGCACAAGCATCCGGAGAATTGGTCGTCTTGGGGAGTGATGAAAATTGTGGAGATGCGCAAGGACATCCGTAAATATTCAGGTCCAGACCATTGGAACGATTTCGATATGCTCGAAGTGGGTAACGGGATGACCTTTGCCGAAGACAAGTCGCATTTCACGATGTGGTCAATGCTGGCTTCGCCATTGATAGCAGGAAACGATTTCCGCAAGATGTCAAAGGAAACTTTGAGCATCCTGACCAACAAGGAAATTATTGCAGTCAATCAGGATAAATTGGGAATTCAGGCTTTCCGATATTCTGCCGAGGACGGGATCGAGATCTGGGTAAAACCGCTTTCTGATGGCAATTGGGCAATCACTTTCCTCAACAGGAGCGACGTGGCCAAGAAGATCAATTTCGATTGGAAGAAGCACAGCATCAAGGATACCGATTTCAATTTCGAAGCCAATTTCGAAAAGCAGGCCTACAAGATCAAGGACCTTTGGAAAAACAAGGAAGCGGGTACTACAAAAAAAGCCTTCACGTCAGAAATCGGTTCACACGATGTGGTGGTGTTGAAACTTTCAAAATAAATAAGATTGAACTTTAGGCTTTACGGAATCATATAATGAATAAATGCAGTCATATAATGAATATAAGAGCAACATTACTAGTACTACTTTTTACGTTTGGAGCAAATGCACAATTCGTAAAAGAGCACGGACAGTTAAAAGTACAAGGTACACAGTTGGTTGATAAGAATGGAGAAGCCATTGTACTTCGGGGAGTCAGTTTCGGCTGGCACAATTGGTGGCCGCAATTCTACAATGCGGAAACCGTAAGATGGTTGCACAAGGATTGGAAGGCCAATGTCCTCAGGGCAGCAATGGGAGTAAATGCCGATGAAAATTGCTATTTGAAAAAACCAAAAGAGTCGAAAGCTAAACTGGAAGCAGTTGTCAACGCTGCCATAAAGGAAGACATCTATGTAATTATCGATTGGCACAGCCATACCATTCATTTGGAGAAAGCCAAGATCTTTTTTGCAGAAATGTCAAAAAAGTACGGGAAATACCCAAACGTTATTTATGAGATTTTCAATGAACCCGAAAAACAGACTTGGGAAGAAGTAAAGGCCTATTCAGAGGAAATCATTGCAGAAATCCGAAAAAATGATCCTGATAATATAATCCTGGTTGGTTCGCCTAGCTGGGACCAGGATGTCCATCTGCCTGCCAAGGATCCGATAAGGGGATATGAAAATTTGATGTACACGATGCATTTTTATGCCGCAACACACGAAAAATGGTTGCGCGACAGGGTAGACCAGGCGATGGCCGACGGGCTTCCTATTTTTGTTTCGGAATCAGCAGGTACTGAAGCTACCGGGGACGGAAAATTGGATTTAAAGGCCTGGCAGGAATATATCGATTGGATGGAGTCCAAGAAGATAAGCTGGATTACATGGTCGGTTTCAAGCAAGGACGAAAGCTGTTCATTTCTGTTGCCTTCGGCATCTTCCAAAGGAAAGTGGAAAGACAAGGACTTGAAGGAATCAGGCAAGGCAACACGGGAATACTTGAGGAAATTGAACAAGTAGGCACTTTTTGATTACAGCTTTAAACAGATAATTGGTAGTAATAGATCTGATAAGCAACAACATTATTTTGAAACGACACTTGCGAGTGTCGTTTTTTTTTGAAGTAACACCAATGGACTGTTATTTTTAAGAATTCCGCCCTGTCATTGAACTATTTCTTTTTTTTTAATGTACAGGGGTTGGGTAAACGGTATAAGTTGTTAAAGCCTAGTGAAAATTCTTTTTTCCTATCAATACTTTCTATAATTTTGGCGTCAAATGAAAAGACTGGTTATATTCTTTGCTTGTATGTTTTTGCTTCTGCTAGGCGGAGGCAGATATGCCAATGCCGGCTTGTACCAGATCCCAAATTCCCGTTCCCATACCCTGGAGAGCAAGCACCGCGTTAAATTTACAAGTCAGAATTCAGACAATACTTTGATTGAAGATGCCGACTTGAATACTGATGAAGGTCATTTCGGCGATAAGTTCAAGGATGGAATTTCAAACAAGCTTTTCATCAAGAACTATAGTTTTCTGGACAGCTGGTACCTTTCACTCTCTTGCTGGTCGCTTGCAACCTATTGTTCGGATAATTTTAAACTCTTCGCGCCATTTTGTGGCCCATCCAATCCCATTTATATTACCCAGAGGGATTTAAGAATTTGATTTGCAAGTAACATCGTTTGCCTGAAGGGCGAGCCTGTTTTTCTTGTAGTTGTATTTTAAACCCACTTCTCCTGATGGCAGCTCCTGCACAGTCATGGCTTCTGATGTTTTCCTGCATCTTAGGGAATCACTGCATTCCCAATTTCCAAACGCTTAATTTCCATTTCAACATCATGAGGAGAATAGTTATGCTAACGGGCATCCTTGCCTTGTTGTGCCTTGCCAGTTGCACAACCAAAAAAGAAGAAAAAGAAGAAGTCGAAAAATTCACGGTTACCAATCCTGTAAAGATTGACACCATATTTACCAAAGAATACGTATCGCAGATCAGGTCGGTACGAAATATAGAGATCCGTGCCCAGGAAAAAGGCTTCTTGCAAAATATTTATGTGGATGAAGGCCAATTTGTAAAGGAGGGGCAGTTGTTGTTCAAGATCATGCCAAAATTTTACGAGGCAGAATTACTCAAGGCACAGGCTGAGCAGAAATCTGCTGAAATCGAATTGCAGAATACAAGGATCCTGGCCGACAAGAATGTAGTTTCAAGAAACGAGCAGGCAGTGGCGAAGGCCAAATTGCAGGCTGCAAAAGCCGAGGTTTCCTTGGCAAGGCTGCACCTGTCCTTTACAGAAATCAGGGCTCCCTTCAGCGGGACAATCGACAGGATCCCCTTGAAATTGGGAAGCCTTATTGAAGAAGGAGAACTCATGACAAGCCTTTCAGACAACAGTCAGATGTTTGCGTATTTCAACGTTTCAGAACCGGAATATTTGCAATACGAGAGTGAGACAAAGGACAAGTCGGCTACTGATGTGAACTTGATTTTGGCCAACGGGCAGGCATTCCAATACAAGGGAAAAGTAGAAGTGATTGAAAGCGAGTTTGACAACGAGACAGGAAACATCGCCTTCAGGGCAAGATTTTCCAATGATGGCAAGTTGCTTCGAAATGGCGAGACGGGAAAAATCCAGATGCTCGTTCCCCTCAAGGATGCCATCGTGATTCCGCAGAAGGCGACTTACGAGATCCAGGACAAGAAATATGTTTTCGTGGTGGACAAGGACGACAAGGTGGGTTCAAGGGAAATAACAATTGCAGGTGAGATTCCAGATCTGTACATCGTCAAGAGCGGTCTTTCTGAAAACGACAAGATCTTGCTGGAAGGGGTACAGAAAGTAAAGGAAAACGACAAGATCAAATACGAATTCGAATCTCCGAAAGAGGTAATGAATCATTTGCGCTTGAAAGCAGAATAAGTTTAATCATTAAAAAGAAGAAAAGATGTTTGATAAATTTATTCAGCGACCTGTACTTTCGATAGTGATATCGCTGGTGATTGTATTTTTAGGGATTTTATCGGTGATGAACCTGCCCATTACGCAGTTTCCTTCCATTTCGCCGCCGATGGTCAATGTTACGGTGGATTATCCCGGATCAAATGGGGAATTGATGATCAAGTCGGTCATCATTCCTTTGGAAAGGGCCCTGAACGGGGTTCCAGGAATGAAATACATGACTTCTGATGCCGGAAACGACGGCGAGGCAAGCATCCAGATCGTATTCGACTTGGGAACCGATCCCAATCAGGCTGCGATCAATGTCCAGAACCGCGTAGCTTCAGTAACCAACAAGCTGCCTCCGCTGGTCATCCGTGAAGGTGTGAAGATCACGCGCGAGGTTCCGAGCATGCTGATGTATGTGAACCTTTACAGCACGGACAAGAATACCGACATGAAGTTCCTGTACAACTATGCCGACATCAACGTGCTTTCCGAGTTGAAGAGGGTCAATGGCGTGGGATCTGGAGATATCCTGGGAACGCGGGAATATGCGATGCGCATCTGGCTGAAGCCGGACCGCATGCTGGCGTACAAGATTTCAGCCGACGAGGTGATGGAAGCCTTGTCCAGCCAGAGTCTGGAAGCTTCTCCGGGAAAGACGGGAGAAAGTTCGGGCAAGCGCTCCCAGGCATTTGAATATGTATTGAAGTATTCAGGACGTTTTACAACCAAGGAACAATACGAGAACATCGTGGTCCGGTCCAACAGCAACGGGGAGCTTTTGCGCCTCAAGGACATTGCCGGCATTGAATTCGGGAGCTCGATGTACGACATCTATTCCAATTTGAACGGAAGGCCATCAGCAGCCATCGTGCTGAAGCAATCCTTTGGCAGTAATGCAAACCAGGTGATCACGGATGTAAAGGCCAAATTGGAAACCATCAAGAAGAAATTTCCCAAGGGGATGGAGTATGAGATTTCGTATGACGTTTCAAAATTCCTGGATGCTTCCATAGAGAAGGTAATCCACACCTTGGTGGAAGCTTTTATCCTGGTAGGTTTGGTCGTGTTCCTCTTCCTGGGCGACTTGCGCTCCACGATCATTCCGGCAATTGCAGTACCGGTTTCACTGGTTGGAACTTTTGTGTTCATGCAGTTTTTCGGCATCTCGCTGAACCTGATCACGCTGTTTGCCTTGGTCTTGGCCATCGGGGTCGTCGTCGACGATGCCATTGTCGTCATTGAGGCCGTCCACGCCAAGATGGAGAAGGAGCATCTGTCGCCGTATAAGGCAACCAAGAAAGCGATGCACGAGATAGCCGGGGCCATTATTGCAATCACGTTCTTGATGGCGGCAGTATTCGTTCCTGTGGCCTTCATGTCAGGTCCGGTGGGAGTCTTTTACAGGCAGTTCTCCATCACGATGGCAACAGCCATTATCCTTTCAGGAATTGTGGCTTTGACCCTGACACCGGCACTTTGTGCTATGATGTTGAAAAACAATCACGGAAAGCCTAAAAAGAAGACGCTGATCAACCGATTCATAGACGGCTTCAACAATAAGTTTGACTTGGCGCAGGGGAAGTACCAGCATGTCCTGGGAAAAATCGTGACGAGAAGGGCGGTCACTTTCATTGCACTTGCAGGTTTCTGTGCGGGAACCTGGCTGATCAGCGGAACGGTTCCTTCCGGATTCATTCCGAATGAAGACCAGGGGATGTTCTATGCCATCATCCAGACGCCTCCGGGTTCATCACTGGAAAGGACAAATGAAATAGCGGAAAGATTGCAGAAGGTGGCAGAAACCATAGAAGGGGTGAAATCCGTTTCTTCCCTGGCGGGCTATGAGATCTTGACGGAAGGTACGGGTGCCAATTCGGGAACCTGCCTGATCAACCTTGAGGATTGGAACGACAGGAAGCATTCCGTACAGGAAGTCATGACGGAACTGGAAGAAAAAGCCAAGGACATCTCAGGGGCGAATATTGAATTCTTCCAGCCACCGGCCGTTCCGGGCTATGGTGCCGCGGGAGGATTTGAACTTCGCTTGCTGGATAAGACAGGCACGAGCGATTTCAAGAGGCTCGAGGAAGTAAACAAGGAGTTTGTCGAGGAATTGAACAAGCGTCCGGAATTGTCAAATGTATTCAGCTTCTTCAGCGCCAGTTTCCCGCAGTACATGCTGAGGGTGGACAATGACCTGGCACAGCAGAAAGGGGTTTCCATCGAGAATGCTATGAATACCTTGTCGACACTGGTGGGAAGCAACTATGAGATCAGCTTTATCAAGTTCGGGATCAACTACAAGGTGATCGTCCAGGCCGCTCCGGAATACCGGGCACAGCCGGATGATATCTTGAAGCTCTATGTAAAGAACAACCGTGACGAGATGGTGCCGTATGCGGCCTTCATGAGATTGGAAAAAGTGTACGGGCTTTCAGAAATCACGAGGCACAATATGTATACGTCCACGGAAATCAGTGGTGGTCCGGCCCAGGGCTACAGTTCCGGTACGGCCATCAAGGTGATCCAGGAAGTGGCCGCGGCAAAACTGCCACGGGGATACGACATTGATTGGGCGGGAATTTCTGCCGATCAGGTGGCACAGGGCAACCAGGCCATCTGGGTGTATCTGATCTGTCTTGGGTTTGTCTACCTGGTACTTGCGGCACAATACGAAAGCTTTATCCTGCCGCTGTCCGTGATCTTGTCGCTGCCGGCAGGTATTTTTGGTGCCTTCCTTTTGTTGAAGGTGACGGGATTGGAAAACAACATCTATTCCCAGGTGGCCATGGTGATGCTGATCGGCCTGCTAGGCAAGAATGCCGTATTGATCGTGGAATTTGCCATCCAGAGGCACGCCGCGGGCAAGTCCGTGTTTGAAGCGGCCATGGAAGGGGCCAAGGCGCGGTTCCGTCCGATCCTGATGACTTCCTTTGCCTTTATCGCAGGATTGTTGCCGCTTGCCTTTGCGACCGGACCGGGCAAGATTGGAAACAGGACCATTGGTACCGCTGCGGCGGGAGGAATGCTCATAGGAACCATTTGCGGGGTATTTGTAATTCCGGGACTGTACTACATATTCGCGAAGATTGCCGAAAAGCACAAGCTGGTAAAATACGAGGAAGAAAATCCATTAACTGAAGAAATCGATAACAATAATGTATAGAGTCAAGATATATAAATACGGGATGATCTTCGGATTTTGCCTTGCGGTCATGGGATGCAAGGCACCGCAGGCTTTGACGGAAACCCCGATAAAGCCGCTTCCGGAAGCTTTCGGGAGCAGCAAGGACACGGTAAACAGTTCGGTGGTGAGGTGGAAGGAGTTCTTCAAGGATCCGGAACTTGTCGGATTGATTGACGTGGCCTTGAAGAACAACCAGGAACTGAACATCACCTTGCAGGAAATTGAAATTGCGAAGAACGACATCCGTGTCAGGAAGGGGGCCTTGCTTCCTTCTGTCGGCCTTCGTGCCGGAGCCGGACTGGAAAAGGTGGGAAGATATACCAGCCAGGGAGCTGGTGATGCTTCAACACAAATCAAGCCGGGAATCGAAACGCCGGATCCGCTGGGTGATTTTACCATCGGGGTGTATGCCAATTGGGAAGTGGACATCTGGAAAAAGCTGCGCAATTCAAAGAAGGCGGCCGTGACCCGCTACCTGGCCACGGTGGAAGGAAAGAACTTTGTCATCACGGGCCTGGTGGCCGAGGTGGCAGATACCTATTATGAGCTGCTGGCCCTGGACGGCCAATTAGACATTGTAAGGCAGAACATAGCTTTGCAGTCCAATGCCTTGGAAATTGTAAAGGTACAGAAGCAGGCGGCCAGGGCTACCGAATTGGGCGTGCAGAAGTTCGAAGCCGAAGTGCTGGCTTCCAAAAGCTTGGAATTCGACATCCTCCAGAAGATCAGGGAGGCCGAGAACAAGATCAACTTCTTGCTGGCGCGCTATCCGCAGGAAATCAAGCGGGGGAAAGGCAATTTTACAGATCTGCTACCGGCAGCGGTAAATTCAGGAATCCCTTCGCAATTGCTGGCCAACCGTCCGGATGTAAGGCAGGCAGAACTGGAATTGGTTGCCGCGAAACTGGATGTGAAGGTGGCCCGTGCCGAATTTTATCCGTCGCTCGATATTTCGGCAGCGGTGGGCGTGCAGGCGTTCAAGCCTTCGTACTTGTTCACCATGCCGGAATCGTTGTTGTATTCTCTGGCAGGAGACTTGGCAGCACCGCTGATCAACAGGAATGCGATAAAGGCCGAGTTCAACAGTGCCAATGCAAGGCAGCTCCAGGCGTTGTACAATTATGAGCGTACTGTTTTGAATGCCTACCTGGAAGTAGCCAACCAGCTTTCCAAGATCGACAACCTTGAAAAGAGCTATGATTTGAAAGCGCAGCAGGTGGCAGCACTGAACCGTTCCATCGATGCCTCGAACGACCTGTTCAAGTCGGCCAGGGTCGATTATTTCGAAGTGTTGATGACGCAGCGGGATGCCTTGGAATCCAAATTGGAACTGATTGAGACCAAGAAGGAACAGCTGAATGCCGTTGTGCACGTGTACAAGGAGCTGGGTGGTGGATGGAAATAGGATGATGGATTTGAATAAAAAGGAGGATGTGGAGACATCCTCCTTTTTTATGCTCTTGGTAGTAAGGTCATCGGATTTCTAAAGTAGGATTTGGATGTTTCTAAACGGATTCTTGATGCGCTTTCCTCTTGGTAGACTTATGTTGTACGCTCAAAAGAATGTATGTATATCCTCAATATATGATTTCAAAAAGATTCTAATTCTTTGGTAGGGAAACACTTATTATACAAGCGGAAGCCATCTCGTATAAAGTACTTGAGTATTGGCAATTTTCAAGCAGCCAATCCAGTCGTTCAGATTGACCCATAGTTTTTAATTTCAGTAGATTAAGGAATAGTGAGGGAGCCTTTTTACGACACGTTCATCAGAATCAAAACCGATTACAATACGAAGCCTTTGTAGTTGGGATGATCTTTAGTGCCAAAAACAATCAATCAGATTTGAAAGGGATGGAAAGCCTGTAAGTATGATATAGTCTTCGGTATTTTGGATATCATTTAGTAAAATATCACTCACTGTTCGTGCCTGTTCTCTCAGATTCAAAGGAAATTTGCCTGATCTGGAAGATCGAGTGTATACTTGGAATCGAAGAGATTTGTTTTAGAAATATGATCAGTTTAAAATGAGAAGGTCTATAAATTGTCCATCTTCTTGAATTTGTTGTATTGTTTTAAAGAGCTCGCCTTTTGTATTTGTGGTACTTTTGTAAGTATCACCGATACCTCCATCAATTAGTATGTTGCGTGGTATATCATTTTCAAGAAATGAAATCCAAATAGAATCTCCGTTAAATGCTTTCAAAAAATTTATTTTCATCTCTTATAGTTTTTTATAATTAATACCCAATCACCTCCACCTCACTCTTCCCGCTCTGTTGCTTACTCACCTTAATCTGTACGGGAATCCTTTCCGTCATTTCTTGTACATGCGAAATGACACCTACTTTGCGGCCCTGATTATGCAACCTTTCCAAAGCATCCATGGCAATATTGAGAGTGGTAGGATCTAAAGAGCCAAAACCTTCGTCAATAAATAATGATTCTACTTTCATGCGGCTGGACGACAGAGAGGCGAGTCCCAAGGCCAAGGCTAGCGATACCAAAAACGATTCGCCGCCCGAAAGCGAATAGACAGTGCGTACTTCATCGCCCATATCCTGATCTACAACCTGTAGGCCAAGCGATGCTGGAATGCGCTCAATCTTGTATCGGCTGGTGAGTGCCTCTAGGTGGATGTTGGCATAACCCAGCAAGACATCGAGTGTGTATTCCTGTGCGATCTGACGGAATTTTTTACCGTCGGCAGAACCGATGATTTCGTTCAGTTTGCTCCAGTTCTCTGTAATGGCGGCTTGTGCCGTTATATGTTTCAGCAGATCGCCGATTTTGTTTTTATTGGCTTCGTCTTGTTGCAGGCGGAAGCTGTTTTCTCCTTTTTTATGTTTCTTTTCTTCTGACTCTGATTTTGCATCGGTGTTAAGGGCGCTGAGTTCCTCAATCGTTCTTTCGGATGCACCATTTTGTTTATGGATGTCGAAGGCTTGTTTTCGTTCTGCAAGGATGCTACTTACTTTGGTTACTTCCTCTTCAATAGCTTGCAATGCCGTTCGTTCTGTAGTAATCCAATCGTTGCTCAACGCCAATAGTTCGTGAAGTGCTTCCATATTTAGCGATTGGTTGTGCTTTTGGTTGTAATCGTTAAGCCAATCTTGCATTTTTTGCAATACTCTTTGGATTTCGGTTTCCAAAGTTGCTAATGTGGCGGCTAATTCTTCTTTTTGGGTATGGGCTTTGGTGCTGTCAATGCTAAGTTGTTGTTGAGTTGCTTTAAGTTGTTCGAGCTGTTGCTGGGCTTCGGTTTGGGCTTGTTTTAGCTTTGCTTCGGTTTCTTCAGCAGGTTGTCCTTCAAATAGGGTGTTACGCTTTTGGTCCAGATCCAGATGGATGTTGTATTGCGCCAAGTGGGCTTCCGCTTTTTTGCTGACTTCTGATGCTAGGCTTTTGGCTTGATTTTCGAGTTCTTTTAGCGTGGCTTCTAGTGCTGCTTTTTGGTGGGTGTATTGCTCCAGTTTTTCGGTGTTTTCTTCCCAGTTCCGGGCAAGCGTGTCAATCTGTTCTACGAAAACTGCAGGGGCAGCTTTCCAGTTTTCCATCCAGTCCGAAGCGGTAAAATAGGGCGAGAGGAGCTGTTCTACACCGTTAAGATCGATACTTGTTTTGTCTCGTTCTTTTGTGCTGCTGCTTTGCTGTTCATGATAGACAGAAAGCTTGCTTTGGATATCTTTTATTTGGTTGGCAAGGCCGTCTGTATTTTCCTTTAGTTGGTCTATTTGGGTTTTGGCTGTTTCCAGTTGTTGCTTTCTGTCGGCATAAACCTGTATTTGCGCCTGCAGATTGGCCTGTTTAGTTTTGAGGGATTGTAATTTATCTTCCATCCAGTCTGCTTTTTTTGCATGGGCTATGGCTTGGCTTTCTTTGGCACAATCGAATTGTTCCCAAGCTTGCTTTTTGTTTGCTAATGCCGATTGCTTTGCTTTGCTGTCTTCGCTCTGCCGTTGTATTGTTTGCTGTAGCGTGTTGCCTTCCTGTTCCAAGGTATTATGCTGGCTATGGCTGTCCAGATAGCTTTGTTCTTTTTCTTGATAGGATTTTTCCAGTTGTGCCAGTACATTTTCCAATTGCGGATTATGCACCGCGTACGGGTGGCTGGTGCTGCCACATACGGGGCAGGGCTCGTCGTCAACCAAAGCATCCCTAAGTGTTTCTACATTTTCAGCCGATGCGAGGCGGGCTTGTTGCAGGAGTTGATAAGCGGTATCTTTTTGGGCTTTTTCGAGAGGCAATTGTTGGGTCAGTTTTTGTACTGTTTCCTGTTTTGTTTGATAATCGGATTGATCTTGTTGCAGTTTATTGCGTAAGGCTTCCAATTCTGTCAGCGCATTATAAAAAAGTTGCCAATTGGCCTGTGCCTTTATGGTATCTTCTACTTGTCGGTCTGTTTCGGTTTTATCGAGGTTTAGGATTTCGATTTGCGTCAATAGCAGCTCTTTGGCTTGTGTATCGTAGCTTTTCTTTAAATTTTTCAAGCCCTCTACTTGTTGCTTCCAATTGGTCTCAATCGTTGTCTTTTGGGCTTCGCCTGTCTGGATTTTATCCTGTAAATGGGCCAAACTTGTGGTTGAGTTCTGCAAAATTTCCAAAAGCTTTTGGGCATCCTGTAGTTTGGAGAGGATGAGGTCTTTATTTTCGGCAATCGGGCTACGGTCTGCGTGTTCCTGCTTCCAGTCGGTGATGGTTTTTATTTGAGCAATAAGGTGGGCGAATTCTTCCTGTTTTGCCGTTAGTACAGTTTGGTGTTTTTGGTTTGCTTCAGAAGCATTTTCAGCTTCTTCCTTTAGTTTTTCTACCTGTTCTTTTTTCTCCGCCAGCAAGGTGTCCAGTTTTCTGGCCTGTGCCAACAGGGGCAGGGCATCAGCAAGGGCTTTGTTTTTTTCCGAAAGGCGGTTCTCTGACAGTTCGAGCTGTGTTTCAAGGCTTTGTTTTTGCTCCTGCAAGGTGCCTATGGTTGCCTTTAGCACTGTAAAGACTGTTGTTTTGTCGATGTGTTGCTGTTGTGCATGCTTTAATGCATCTGCCCAGCTTTTGGTTTGCTGTGCTTGCTCAACTGTTTGTAGTTTTTGTTTGCGTGGCAAGGCTAATGTTTTAGCTTCGGTTGCAACATTTAAAGCCCTGTGGGCTTCATTATGGCCAGTTTGCAGTTTGGCGAGTTGTTCATGCCAGCTGATTTCTGCGGTCAGTTTTTCGATGTCTTTTTCCAGACTTTTGATCTGGGTTTCTAAAATGTCCTGATCGTCTGAGAGGGCTTTTAGTTCTTCTTCGGTAAGGGTAATGATGCCTTCTTTTCGAAAATGAAGATCACGTAACAGCAGTTCTTCTGCTTTGTATTTTTCGTAAATCTTTTTGGAGATTTCGGAATAGATGTGCGTTCCAGTGAGCTTTTCGAGCAACGAGGATTTTTCGTCTCTATTGGCTTTCATAAAAGCAGTGAAATCGCCTTGTGCCAATAATACCGATCGGGTAAATTGTTCGAAGTTTAAACCCACCAGGCGTGCTATTTCGTTTAGGGTTTCAGCCTTTTTGCCTGGAATATCAATATTCGCTGTGATGTTTTTTAGCATAACCGAATCGGATTGCATACTGCCTTCAGCCTTGTTTCTGGCACGCCTTACACTCCAGGTGGCACGGTAGTCGTGTCCATCAATCCCTTTGAAATCAACCTCGGCAAATCCATCAGCCGTGCCGTCACGTAAAATACTCCGTACGTCTCCCTGGCTGAGCGTGCTGCCTTGCACATCTTTAATTTCTATTCCAGTTTCTTTTGCTTGCAGGTATCGGGGCGTTTTGCCGTATAGGGCAAGGCACAGGGCATCTAATATGGTAGATTTTCCTGCGCCGGTAGCTCCAGTAATGGCAAATATTCCTGCCGAGCATAGCGGTTCGGCCGTAAAGTCGATTTCGGTGGTTCCTTCCAGTGAAGCCAGATTTTTGATGCGTATGGCTAGTATCTTCATTTTACTCGGCTGTTTGGTTAACTTCCTGCGCTACTTGCTGAAAAAGCTGCAGGATTTCGGTTGGTACTTCGCTATTGTATCTGGATTGGTATGCTTTGCCAAATACGTCAATGGGCTGCAGTTCGTTTAGTTTTTCGGGCGTGATGAATTCTTGTGCTTCTTGTGTGGAAGCAGGATATTTCACATCAATTTTGGCCAGCCTTACTTTTTTGCCTATAAGCGCGGTTTCTACTTTATGGCGCAAAGCAGGCTCGGGTCCTTCCAGTAATACCCGTACTTCGAGATAAGGGGTTGTTTCGGGAGCCGAATCCTTGTTCGGTAATTGTTCTAACAGGGCTATAACTTCATATAGTGGCTGATGGCTCAGAGGAATTCTTTGAAGCGGTACAAATAGGGGAATTTCTACAGCTTCGAGGTTGCTGATTTCCTGATCGAGTTCAAAGACGATGACCTGATGCTTGTAATTGAGTTCTGAAAAGGACATAGGCAGCGGACTACCCGAATACCTGATATGCTCTTTTCCGCCGATGCGTTGCGCTTTATGGATGTGGCCAAGTGCTACGTATTTGATGTCGGGATGAAAAGCAGTGGCAGGTATGCATTCTACACCTCCCATGATGAGACGCTCAGTTTTGTCAAGGTCGGTTATTTCGGCATGATGGGTGTGCAGGTGGCCCATAGCGATAATGGTTTGACCATCTTGCTTTTTCTTCTCAGCGTACTCGAATGCTTCTTTGTATAATGATGCTACACCTTCAGTGTAAGGGTTTGCGCAACCTGATAGGGTTGGATAGTCACCCATACGTAGGAACGGGATGGCAAGGCAATATATTTTGGTGTTTCCAGAGGCATCATATATCGGTACGAGCAATTTTTCGTAATCGATGTTTCCTTCTTCATCTTTTTCAACCAGTCCAATAATATGGACATTGGAGGATTGCAGCAATGGCTTTGGCGCTTCCAGTCGTGATGCAGAATCGTGATTGCCAGCTGTAATGATGATCTGTAAATCTGGATTTGCAGTTGTGGCTTGGTTCAGGAAAGTATAGAACATTCGGATCGATTGGGCCGATGGATTGGATATATCGAAAACATCGCCGCTGATGAGCAGGACATCGATTTGTCTTGTTTGTAATAGTTGTACAAGCCAGTCCAGGAACTGTTGGTGTTCATAGCTACGGTCGTACTCGTGAAATAGCTGGCCTATGTGCCAGTCAGCAGTATGGAGAATCTTCATCGTAATGCATTTTAACGCAATATGTTTATAAGGAAACTAAACTTTAACCATCCTGAAACGCCATTTTATATTAGCTTCTTAGGATTTTACTCCTTGTTTTACAGCTGTTTCCAATAGTTTTTGTCTGATATTTGATTTCAGTATGATTTTCAAATATACCGAATCCAAAATATTCTAGAACTAGGTAAAACCCTATTTCTTTGTTTAAAATACAAACCTAAAGGATTTACAACAATCTACTTTACGGGTTTCCGTAAAAGCATAAGGAATTAAATTTTGAATACTTGTAATAAAAAAACACTTTTGTTAAAGAGTATTTTTTTTTTAAAATACGCCGGCAAAATTAAATGTAGTCAGGATTATTCCCGTTTTGGGAAATTCTAGCATCTATAAAATAGATCCTTTTCAAGCAATAGGGGTGATTCAAATTTATTAAATATTCATAGAAGGAATTTATTAAATTTATGTTAAATTTGTTAGAACAAAGAAATGTAAACCTTCCTCCATGAACATCCTAAAAGGCTTAAAACTGTCGCTCATTTTTTTGCTTATCATTTCCTATGGCGCATCTGCACAGCATACTTCAAAAACTGCTGCGTTTAAAAAATTAGTGGAGCTGGGGGAGAAAGAGCGGGAGCAAGCAAAATTTCCCGAAGCTTTGGAGTATTATTTAAAAGCGGAAGCTTTGGCAGTGAAGGAAAAGTCAAAGACTGAAATTTTATCCGTCAAGATGAGCATTGCTGATGTATTTGCTTCCTCATCCAATTTTCGCGAATCCTTGGGTTATTACCAGCAGGCTTTAGATTTGGCAGAAACAATGGGAGCGAAGGATAAACTTGCTGCCATTTTAAACAGTATTGGCCTTCTTTACATAGGGGAGAAAGATCCTGAACCAGCCATGCAGTACTTCGAGAAGGCTTATGAAGTAGCAAGCAAATATAAATTAACGGAGGTCATGCGGTCCGAGATTGCAGTCAACCTTGCACACATCTATAATTCGGTTGGTCAATATCATAAGGCCCAACGTTATCTTGCAGAAGTTGAGCAGCTTGAGAAAACAGAAGCAATACTGCAAATGTGGAAGACGAATTATGCCGAGAGCCTTATGCTGGAGGGTAAGGTAGCTGCTGCTGAAAAAATAGCAAGGCAACTATATGATGAGGACAATATAAAGTGTCATGCCTGTATTGCTGATCTGCTGTCAAGGATTTATGAGCGCCAAAACAAACTTGATCTTGCTGTCTTTTTTGCAAAGAAAGGGCTGGCCCATACGAGTGGTTTAAGGTATCGCATTAAATTGTACGATCAACTTTCCGGCGTATACTTACGCAATGATCAATACCTCAATTCCTTGCAGTATAGGGATTCCATTATTATTCTAAAAGATTCGCTATCCAAGGTTGCTAAGAATAGTTTTGCTGCAGTAAGCAGATTTAAATTGGGCGAAAAGGATTACCAGAATGCAATTATAGTTACTGGCAAAAGGCATGTCTTTGAGCGGAAAATTTACATCATAAGTCTGGTATTTGGTATCGTTGCTATTTTTATGATGTACAATCAATTTAAAAATAGATTTTTAAAAGGGAAAAGGGAAAATATTATTTTAGAAAATAAGCATAGGATAAGGGAGCTTGAATTGGAAAAATTAAAAAATAATATTTCAGAAAAGAATAAAAAAATAGCAGCCAAGGCTTTATATGCTTCTGGACGTAATGAATTGATAGAAAAAACATTAGAATTGTTAAAAAGGACTTCCTTTTTATCCTCCAACGAGTCGGTAAATAATTATACGAATGTCTTGAAAGGTTATGTAAAAAAGGAAGAAGAAGAAAATGAACTTTTTGAACATTTTGAAAAAGTGAATCCAGGATTTTTAAATGCGCTCAAGTCAAGACACCCTGATCTTTCAAGTAACGATATACGATTTGTTAGCTATATCTATATGGGGCTAAGCATGGATGAAATTAGTGGTGTTTTGCGGATTACCACTAATGCATGCAGGGTAAGGAAAAATAGGATTTTAGAAAAAATGGGACAGAGCAAGGAAGATTCTTTGTTTGATTATATAATGAAGATTGGATAATATGAACAAGACAAATTTTATTATTTTAATTGCACTATTGCTTTCTTTTTCGATGTATTCACAAACATTGAGGGAAAATTACGAGTTTTTGATTAAAAGAGGGAGTGAAGCTACGGATGCAAAAGAATACAGCCTTGCCCTTGAGCATTACAACGAAGCTTTTACAGTTGCAAAAAACAACAATTGGGTAAAAGAAATGTGGGCCGCCAAACACAACAGCGGTCTGATATATAAAAAAGTATCTAATAGTGGCGAAGCGCTTAAGCAGTACAGCGAGGCATTGGAAGTGTTGGAGGGGCATAAGGAATTTGGCGAACAGAAGGTTATGACCCTGATGCATATCGGGAATGTTCATAGTAGTGAAAAAGAATATGAGGAAGGGATAAGATATTTCGAAAAAGCCTATGATCTGGCGCAAAAAGAGGCTGGAAATACTATTATTAAGGTAACAGCTCTTAACTTGGTAAACAGTTGCAATACAATAAATTATAATCTTGATGAAGCGAATAGGATACTGCAGAAAGTGAAAAAACCTGTTGGAAATGCTACATACGATAATGGATGGTACATTGTTTATGCCGAAAACCTGTTACTACGAAATGATATAGTTGAGGCAAAAAAGATAGTGGACAGTTTGATGCCAATTGTTTTACAGAAAAAGGATGAAACCTGTTTTGAATGCATTGTTACCATATCAGCAATGATATACAAGAAATCAGGTGAGTTTGATAAGGCGATCAAGTACCTTAGGATAGGCTTGAAACAGCCCTTAGAAGTTGAAAAGCGTATTACGTTCCTGGAACAGTTGTCTGAATTTTATAGAATAAAGAAAGAGTATGACCTTGCATCTGTTTATACTGATAGTATTATTATCTATAAAGATTCACTTTTAAATATCGTCAATCATGAACTATATGAAACAAACAAGGTCAAGTTAAAGATCAAGGACTATCAGAACGATTTGAAAATAAAGGATGAAAAGATTGAAGCAGAAAGAACGTTCTTTTTTTTACTTATCCTTTTTGGATTCATTTTGGTAATGCTCATCTATAGAAGCTATAAGCTCAAGGGGATCAAGCAAAAGCAGGAAAGGATAATCGCAGAAAATACCGAAAGGATCAATAGCCTTGAAGTTGGAAACCTTCATAACGACATTGCTGAAAAAAACAGAAAACTCTTTGCCAAGGCATTGTATAGGTCTGGACATGATGAACTTATAAAAGAAGCGACCGAATCAGTATTAAAAATTCCTGAAATAAGAAGAGATCCGGAGCTTTTAAAATGCATTGGGTCATTGGAACAAGAACTGCATACAGAAGACAAATGGAGCGAGTTTATGGCCTATTTTGAAGAAGTAAATCCTGAATTTTTATCCGCAATAAAAGAAAAGCATCCTAATTTGTCCAATAATGATATACGATTTATATGTTACACCTACATGAATATAAATCTAAAGGAAATAAGCACCATATTGAACATCAGCTACGATGCTTGCAGGATTCGGAAACAGCGAATTTTAAAAAAGCTTGGATTGGACACCAAGGTTTCCTTATACGATTACATTAGGAATATTGATATCTAATTCAATTTCTTTTGGTTTAATTCATCCTCATCCGACTTCAAGTTTATCAATTGGCACTTTTTTTAATTTAAAACACCAAATAAATTATCTATTTTATAGTTCATTATCCTTATAAGTAAAAAAAAATATTCACAATTTGTTACATAAATTCTGATTTAGTATTTATTTTTGAGTAGTATTAGGTGTTGTAAATCAGCTTATTATATAAAGTGTTCGCTTTTTTTCGTTGGTGTGTTCGTTTTTTTGCGTCCTATTCTTTTGTTTAAAAACATATAATCTTCAATTTTACTTTCGATGTTTGCTGTTACTGATTTTTTGATTTCAGTTGACTATGCAATCAGTGTGTTGCCATTATTATCTTAAACTAACTAGACGAATTTGATTATGAAAAAAAAAGTACATTACTTTAAACTTTTACTGTTATTGTTTGGAATAATTCCTTGTGCACATTCCCAATGGCAAAATGGTTTATGGACACAGAAACAAGCTTATAATTGGCCTTTTGCACACGGGTTAAAACTTGATTTTAATACCACCCCTCCTACAGTGGGCACAAGTGCTGTAGGTCATCTAGACTATACTACTGGAGGTGCCTCATCTAATGGAGCCATATCAGATGAAAACGGTAACTTACTATTTTATAATGGCCCCGAAGTTAGATGGCCTTTTTATATGTATAATAAGCAAGATA
>Ga0247805_1000313_pt1 | contig 26697 bp, 27 predicted proteins | sample UWRJL044104R1_FD_180930 | JGI IMG/M metagenome (GOLD analysis project Ga0247805, IMG submission 180930) | Plant litter microbial communities from Arlington Agricultural Research Station in Wisconsin, United States - UWRJ-L044-104R-1 | ecosystem: Environmental > Terrestrial > Plant litter >... | reverse complement strand
CTAATCTCCGCGGGGCTGATTGTGAGTTCTGCCATTTGTTCCTCTTTTTCGTAAAAGTACGGGCGCGCTAGCCAGCGAGCTGAAGTCGAAGTTCTTTGAGTCGTGAGGCGATGCTGCCGTCGATGACATCGTCACCGATCTGCACGCGAACGCCACCGAGAAGCGTGGGGTCAACAACCTGGTTGATACGCAGCTCGCGACCGTAGTTCGCAGCGAGTCCCTCGCCGAGGCGAGCGAGCTGCTTTGCGTCGAGTGCCGTAGCCGTCGTGACAGTGGCAACACTGAGTCCCGACTGGTCAGCGACGATGGATGCCGCGTTCCGAAGCAATTCGGCGATGCGGCGGCCGCGCGGCTGCTGCAAGAGGTGTCCGACGATGGCAACCGTCTGCGGGCTCGCCTTGGATCCAAGGAGAGTCTCGACGAGCGCAACCTTCGCACCGTTGGAGCCGAGCTTCGAGCCGACAGCGAGTTCGAGATCGTTGTTCGAGTTGACTGCCTCACCGAAGGCGAAGAGTTCCGCCTCGATGGGTGCCTTCTTCGCGGAGTCCGCGATGACGCGGAAGCCGATCTCTTCGATGCCCGCGAGCAGGTCATCTTCGCTCGACCAGCGGTTCGTCGCGATAGTGGACAGCAGCCCACGCGCGTTCGTACCGATTGTGGAGAAGACACTCTCAACGATTGACGTCTTGTCGCTCGCGGCTGTCGACGGGTCAGCGAGGGCGGCGCGCAGCGGTGAGGACTCACCGATGACACGACCGGCAGCCAGAAGCTGCTCGCCCGTCGCAAGATCAGTCTTTCCACCGAGCGCGGCAAGAGCCGAGCGCGAGGCGGAGAGAGCTTCTCTGGTTGCTGATCCCATTACTTGGATGCCTTCTCGGAAGCTTCGAGGTCTGCAAGGAAGCGGTCGACAATGCCGGCTGCCTTCTTGTCGTCGCTCAGCGACTCACCGATAACACCCGAGGCGAGGTCGATCGCGAGCGATCCAACCTCTGCACGAAGCGACACAACCGCAGCCTGGCGCTCGGCCTCGATCTGCGCCTGGGCGTTTGCAACGATGCGAGCGGACTCGATCGTTGCCTGCTCCTTGAGCTCGTTGAGGATCGAGGTTCCGTCCAGGCGAGCCTGTTCGCGAATCTTCGCTGCCTCAGCGCGCGCGTCTGCGAGCTGCTTCTTGTACTCCTCGAGAGCTGCGTCGGCCTCTGCCTGCGCGTTCTCTGCCTTCTTGATGCCGCCCTCAATGAGTTCGGCACGAGCATCCAACGTCTTCTGCATGGCAGGGAGGACGATCTTCCAGAAGAGGAAGAGGATGATCGCGAAAGGAACGAGCGACCAAATGATGTCGTAGATCTCGGGGATCAACGGGTTCTTGGTCTCAACGACCTCCTCGGCCGCTGCACTGATGAATGCGTGAAGCATCGTGTTCCTAACTGAGAACGGTAAGGACTAAACCTGGCCCTGGGTGAAGATGAAGTACGTTGCGATACCGATGAACGCGAGCGCCTCGGTGAATGCGATACCGATGTACATAAGCACCGTGAGGCGACCCTGCAGTTCGGGCTGGCGCGCGACGGACTCGATCGTCTTTCCGACGACGATACCTACACCGATTGCCGGGCCGATTGCCGCGAGGCCGTATCCGACGGTTGCGATGTTTCCGCTGAGCTCAGCGACGATGGATGTTGCGTCCACGTTGTGTTTCCTTCCGTGATGTCAGGACGAGCGAGCGCTCGTCCCGGTTCGTGCTTAGTGTTCGTCCGCCAGCGCGAGCTGGAGGTAAACAGCGGTCAAGAGGGTGAATACGTAGGCCTGCAGCACGGCGACGAGGATCTCGAAGAACGTGAAGACGATGCCGAAGGCCAAGGTGCCAACACCGAAGGCGATGTAGCCGCCGGAGAGACCGAAGAAGAAGAAGTGCGTCGCAGCGAAGAACAGCACGAGCAGGAGGTGCCCGACGATCATGTTCATCAGGAGTCGAAGGGTGAGTGTCACCGGACGCAGGATGAACATCGAGAGGAACTCGATCGGCGTCACGATGATGTACAGGAACCACGGCACACCGGAGGGGAACAGCGCGTTCTTGAAGAAGGCGCCGGGGTGCTTCTTGAGGCCCGCGTAGATGAAGGTGATGTACGAGACAGCAGCCAGTACAAGCGGAACACCGATGACCGACGAGCCGGCCAGGTTGAGCAGCGGGATGATGCCGGTGATATTCATCACGAGCACCATAAAGAAGATCGTTGTCAGGATCGGCAGGAAGCGACGGCCGTCCTTTTTGCCGAGCAGGTCGTCGGCGATGTTGACGCGAACGAGGTCGAGTCCCATCTCGACGAGGCCCTGGAAGCGACCGGGGATGAGCTTCATACGACGAGTGCCGAGCCAGAAGATCAGCACGATCGCGAGAACTGCGATGAAGCGGATTAGAACGACGCGGTTGATCTCGAACGGCGTGCCGCCGAAGAAGATCGCCTCGGGGAAGAACTCGTTGATTGACGGAGCATGGAAGGTCACTCCGCCCTGGTCGTCATCAGTGGCGAAGGGAAGTAGCGGGGACAAAGCGAGGTGTAACAGCGCTAGCTCCTGGTTCGGGGCGTGTAACCACGCGGCGAAAGAAAGGGGGGTTTTGGAACTCCATAACCCTATCAACGATTGAGGGTTAAGCCGAATCCTTATTACTAGGGCGCAGTGCGCTCCGTGCTCGACTCGTCACCCGGTAGCGATACATCGCTCACGTAGGGCATCCGCGATCTCACAATGACAACTACGTCGACGACGAGGCTGCCAACGACACCGATAACGACTGTGAGGAACAGGATCGTTGCATTGACAAACGGCTGGTCCTTGAGCAGCACGATCAGTACAAGGAAGGCAACAAACTTGAAGAACCAGCCGCCGAGAACGATCGCAAAGAAGGCGGGATTGAGCATGTCGCCCTTGCTCACGCGGATGCCGAAGATGATGCTCGCAGCGGTGATCGCGACGAAACCAAAGCCGATAACCGCGCCGATGAGCGCACTCACGAGGCCCTTTTCCGGGTCGACGATCGCGCCGAGGATTGAGCCGACGACAGCGATGACCGCGGCGAGGATGCCTCCCCAGAGGAGGATGCGCTTGAGGATGGGCGTTGCGCTGTTCACTTAGGCGACGTCTTTCTGTGCGGGTACGGGGGTTGAGCGGCCACGCTTACGCAGCGGGCCGAAGGTCACGACGGAGCACAGGATGAGCCCCGCGACGATGAGGGTCGTGGCGAGCGGCCACGGGAAGGCGAGGAACGACAGGCAGCCGAAGGCCACGACCGCGGTCCAGCCGTAGAAGATCAGCACCGACTGCAGGTGGGTGTGCCCCATGTCCATAAGCCTGTGGTGCAGGTGAAGTCGGTCGGCCGCGAAGGGCGACTTACCCGCACGCAGGCGACGGAAGACGGCGAGGCCGAAGTCGAGCAGCGGCACAACAAGAATCGCGAACGGCAGCAGGATCGGGATAAACGCCGGAAGCAGCGTGCGGCCACCCCAGGTCGCCGGGTCGACGCTGCCGGTGACCGAGATCGCCGAAGCGGCCATCAGCAGGCCAACGAGGAGCGCGCCGGCATCGCCCATAAAGAGCTTCGCCGGGTGAAAGTTGAGCGGCAGAAAGCCGAGGCACGCTCCGATGAGCAGGGCCGAGATGAGCGAGGCGAGGTTGAAGTATTCGGTCTGCCCCGTGTTGACGGCGAGGATGTAGCTGTAGATAAAGAACACACCGTTGGCGATGAGCGCAACACCCGCGACGAGGCCGTCGAGACCGTCGATGAAGTTGATCGCATTCATCACGAGCACAACGGCGAAGATCGTCACGATGAGTGACATCGTCGGCGAGAGCACGGCAACAGATCCCGGAATCGGGAGCGTGTAGATCTGCGTTCCGGTCGCGGCGAGCAGCCAGGCCGCGATGATCTGGGCGGCGAGCTTCGTCATCCAGTCGAGATCCCAGATGTCGTCGGCGACACCCACAAGAACGATGAGCAGGGCAGCCCCGACGAGCCCCCAGATGACGAGCGGCTGCGAGAAGATCAGCGCGAAGCGCGGCAACTGTGACGCGACGGCAAACGCAACGAGGATTCCGATGAACATCGCTATGCCACCGAGTCGCGGCGTCGGACGCGTGTGCACATCGCGCTCGCGCACCTTCGGGTACAGGCGATAGCGGTGGCTCAGCTTGAGAACGAGGTACGCGAATCCGAAGGTGACAATCGCGGAGACGAGCACAACAAGCGCATAGAAGATCACTCTGTGCGCTCCTGGCCGATGACCTCGATGATCGCTTCGTCCGAGATGACACCGTTGCGCACGATGCGCAGTTTGCCCTCCGGGAGCAGCAACCCCGTTGCATCCACGATCGTCGAACCGGTTCCCGGCCCGGTCTTGTAGCTCGTGCCACTCGGGCCAGCCTCGAGGTACACGGCAACGCTCTCGCCGAGCATCGCCTCGGCCTCGGTTGCGGTCATCGCGGCCGGCTCACCGGTGAGGTTGGCGCTCGAGACGGCGAGAGGTCCGGTCTCCGAAAGAATTTCGAGGGCGATTGGATGCGACGGCATCCGCAGCGCGACGGTGCCACGGGTCTCGCCGAGATCCCATGCCAGTGAGGCGCGCGCGGGCAGGATGATGGTGAGGCCACCGGGCCAGAAGGCCGCAACGAGCGCGCGAACCTCGTCGGGCACGGTCTCCGCGAGGGCGTCAAGAGTCGGAATGCCGGGGATGAGCACGGGCGGCGGCGACTGGCGGCCGCGGCCCTTCGCCTTGAGCAGGCGCGCAACCGCGTCGGGCTGGAACGCATCGGCGGCGACCCCGTAGACGGTGTCGGTCGGGATGACCGCGAGCTCTCCCCTGCCGATAGCCGTGCGTGCGAGGCGGGTGCCGGTCAGCAGCTCAGAGGCGACCGAGGTGTCGTAGATGGGGGCCATGTCAGGGTTCATAGTACCGGGCGCGGCGGGGACTAAGGCTGAGCGCTGTAGCGTTGAACCTGCTGTGGACCTCTACCTATTCGACTTTGACAAAACGCTGTACGACTACGACTTTCGCCGACGCCTTCCCGAGTTCTCCCGGATCACCGGAGTTTCGCAATACCGGCTCGCGAGCAGCTGGTGGGCGGCGGGCTACGAGCGTCGCGCCGAGAGCGGCGAGTGGCCGACCGCCGCGGCCTACCTCGAAGAGTTTTCGCGCGTCACGGGTGCACGGCTGCTCTCCCTCGAGGAATGGGCTAACGCGCGGCTGACGGCCATGACGCGCATCGACGGAAGTGTTGCCGCGGTTCGCCGCGCGACATCCATGGGCACTGTCTCGCTTCTCTCGAACAACCCGGCGCCGTTCGCTGAGGCACTGCCCCAGCTCGCGCCCGACGTCTGCGAACTCGTCGGCGACAACCGGCTCATCAGCTGCCAGCTCGGCGTGCGCAAGCCGTCGGCTCTCGCCTATTCGCGGGCGCTTGAGCGCTACTCCGCTCGCCCGGAGAACACGTTTTTCGTCGACGACTCCCCCGAGAATGTGCGCGGCGCGCTCGCGCTGGGAATCCACGCGCATCTCTTCAGCACACCCGAAGCATTGGATGTCGCGATGACGACTTTTACGGAAAGAACCCGATGACCCTCCTGTTTATCTTCGACATGGACGACGTGCTCTACGACTACGACTGGCGCGTTCGTATGGCCGGTATGACCGAGATCACGGGCATTCCCCTCGCCGAGTTGCGCAGGCTCTGGTGGCACGACGAGGGCGAATGGGCGGGCGAGGCCGGCCAGTTCGCGTCGGTGGACACCTACTTCGCGGCCTTCCAGGAAGCGATCGGCGTGACCGTTGACGAAGACGAGTGGGTGCGCGTTCGCCGCTCAGCGATGACGCCGTGGCCCGACTCCTTCGCTGCCGTTCGCCGCGCCGCGGAGCTCGGGCAGGTAACTCTCCTGACCAACAATGGGCCCCTCGCCCACAAGCACCTGCGCACGCTCGCCCCCGAGCTCATCGAGCTCTTCGGCGACCACCTCTTTACGTCGAGCCACTACGGCGCGCGCAAGCCCAACCCGGTGGTGTTCGAGCGCGTTCTCGAGGCGTACGGTGCCCGCGCAGAGGACACCTTCTTCGCCGACGACATGCGCATCAACGTGGAGGGCGCCCGCAGCGTAGGCATCACGGCGTACCACTTCGGGAGTTCCGCGGGCATGCTCGCCGCGATCGAGGAGTTCGCGCGGTCGCGCGCGGCCGTCTAACGCCGGGCGGGCGACACACGTCGCTGCGTACCCTCTGGCTCCCAGCCGCGGGCAACTAGCCGCCGCCACAGTCTCGCGATAAAAGGATTCGGGTCGACGAACAGGTCATCGGCGTGCACGCGAAGTCCGTGCCACTCCGCATCCGCATAGTCCTCGAACTTCGTTATATCGCCTCGGAACTTACCGGTCGAAGTTCTGTGATTATCGCCCTCGTACTCAGCAAGAACGCGCTGCCGCAGCCAGACCAGATCGGCCATACGAACCGGCGAACCATCCGGCGCGCAGGTCACAACGTTGAGTTCGGGCTCGGGAATACCGGCCCGCACGGCGAGCAGGCGCACCAGGCTCTCGGTGCGCGAAAGTGCGCCGACTCGCACCTTTCCAACCGCACTCGTACGTCGCCGCGATCCTCGCAGACCCGCCCAGGCCTTGCGGACCGCTTCGAGCTCTTCGAGCGTGGCAAGTCCGGGAGCCATCACCGTTTTTGTGCCGACTGGCGTAATCCGCCCTGTGACAATAGCGTCGCCGAGAGCGACCAGATCATCGTGGTCGAGCATTTCGGCCAGTTGCGCCCACAGGATGCACGGCTCAACAACGCACAACTCGAACATGTCTCCCGTCAGGTAGTTGCGCACCAAAATGCGACGAAAGGCCCAGCGTTCTGGCGCTATCGAGTGGCCCCGCACTCCGCGACCGCGAGGCTGACGGTTGCTGGCTGGCACACTTACGTGAACATCGGCATCAGTCGTCGCGTAGAGCGGGAGCGGAAGCCCGTAGAGCAGCGCAGCTGTCACCTGGCTGAAGGCGTACGGCTGCGACATCCGAGCCGCGTATGCATGACACAGGTTTTCTACTGTCGACTCGACCGAATCATCGGCATGTACGCCGTAAAACGGAGTGTGGATGTCGCTGGCGCGCATTCGGCGATCAGCAATGCCCGCAGCTCGCGCCTCGGATCGCGTGAAGGGTGTGCCGACGAGTGAGTCGGGGAGCGGCGAGCGGCGGGTCATCCCTCGATCATGAGTCGTGACCGGGCAGAAACGTGCGGCGCTGGACGATCTGTGCTGAACGACTACCGCCGCGCGATTGTGAGCGAGAAGATTATGGTCGGTCTGCACTGCTGCCCCCTCGAAACGTCACAGTTGTCTAGTGATTGGCGCACAACTAGACAACTGCGGCAACTCGCGGCTCGTCCGTCGCGATTGGGCCTGCAGGTCGAGAAAAGAGAAATTACGGGCGGATCGCCGTCGTCGCGCGATCGCGCCCGACGAGGTCGCGGTGCGACGCAACAGCTGTCCAGCCGTCGGCACGCAGCAGTGCAGCAATCGCCGCGGCCTGCAGTTCGCCGTGCTCGATGACGAGGGTTCCACCGGAGTGCAGCAACCGCAGCCCTGTCGTCGAGACGTTGCGCACGATGTCGAGGCCGTCTTCGCCGCCGTAGAGCGCGATTTCAGGGTCGAACAGCCGCACCTCGGGGTCGCGCGGGATCGCACCGACCGGAATGTACGGCGGGTTCGAGATCACAACATCGACGGTGCCGTCGAGCGAGGGCAGCGCGTCGGCGAGGTCGATGAAGACCGGCGTCGCGTTGTCTGCGAGGTTGAAGTTCTGCTTCGTCCAGACGTAGGCGAGCGGCGACACCTCAACACCCCACACGCGAGCGTGCGGCACCTCGGTCGCCATCGCGAGAGCAATCGCGCCACTCCCGGTGCCGAGATCAACGGCGATAGGCGAGTTGGATGCGACGGCGCGAAGTGCGTCAATCGCAAACTGTGCGACCTGTTCTGTCTCCGGCCGCGGAACAAAAACCCCGGGCCCAACAGCAAGTTCGATGTTCCGGAAGGGAGCTACGCCGGTGATGTGCTGCAGCGGTTCGCGAGCGGCTCGGCGCTCGACGAGTCCCGCGACAGCGACCGCATCTTCGGAGGAGAGCACTACGCCCGTGAGGGCCTTTGCTTGAACTCCCCCACGGCTGTAGCCGAGCACGTGGCCGACGAGGAGTTCCGCGTCGACGCGCGCGCCGGTGATGCCCGCCGCCTCCAGGATGGAGACGGCGCGCTCGAGTACGGCGGTGAGGGCGTTGGCGCTCATCGAATCCGACGCGCTAGGAGTCAGATCCAAGGTCAGCAAGACGCGCCTCCTCATCAGCTTCGATGCACGAGCGGATGATGGGTTCCATCGCACCGTTCATCACGGCATCGAGGTTGTACGCCTTGTAGCCCGTGCGGTGATCCGCGACGCGGTTCTCCGGGAAGTTGTACGTGCGGATGCGCTCGGAGCGGTCCATCGTACGAATCTGGCTCTTGCGGAAGACCGAGGCCTCAGCGTCTGCCTCCTCCTGGTACCGGGCGAGGATGCGGGCGCGAAGCACCCGCATTCCCGCTTCACGGTTCTGCAGCTGCGATTTCTCGTTCTGCATTGCCACGACGATTCCGGTCGGAAGGTGGGTGATGCGTACGGCGGAGTCGGTTGTGTTAACCGACTGGCCACCGGGGCCGCTCGAGCGATAGACGTCGATCTTGAGATCGTTCTGGCTGATCTCGACTTCTTCGGGCTCGTCGACCTCGGGGAAGACCAAAACGCCTGCGGCGGAGGTGTGGATGCGACCTTGCGACTCAGTTGCGGGAACGCGCTGCACACGGTGCACGCCTCCCTCGTACTTGAGCTGCGCCCAGACGCCCTCAGCGGGGTCGGTGGAGTTGCCCTTGATGGAGAACTGCACGTCCTTGATGCCACCGAGGTCGCTCGAGGTCTGCGAGATGATCTCGGTCTTCCACTTTTTGGATTCCGCGTAGTGCAGGTACATCCGCAGGAGGTCGCCGGCGAAGAGCGCGGATTCCGCGCCGCCCTCGCCGAGCTTGATCTCCATGATGACGTCACGAGCATCGAGCGGGTCGCGCGGAATGAGGAGGCGGCGCAGGGTTTCCTGCGCGACATCCAATTCTTCCGTCAACGACGGGAGCTCTGCGGCGAACGATTCGTCTTCCGCTGCCATCTCGGTTGCTGCCTCGACGTCGTCGGTGAGCTGCTTCCAGTGGTGGTACGCAGCGACGATTCGGCTGAGCTCCGCGTAGCGGCGGTTGACCTTCTTCGACTTTGCGGGGTCGGAGTGAAGCTCGGGATCGGCGAGCTGCTCCTGGAGGGAGTCGTGCTCCTCCAGGAGCGTCTGCACTGACTCGAACATTAGTTGTCCTTTGTCGCACCCGTGCTGGGCATCGACTTCTGAATCTGCATAAGGAACTCGACGTTCGAAGACGTCTCCTTGAGCTTGCCAAGGACGATCTCGAGCGCCTGCTGCTGGTCGAGGCCAGCGAGTGCGCGGCGAAGCTTCCAGGTGACCTTGACCTCGTCGGCGCCGAGGAGCATTTCCTCGCGACGAGTGCCCGAGGCGTTGACGTCAACGGCCGGGAAGATGCGCTTGTCGGCGAGAGCGCGCGAGAGGCGCAGCTCCATGTTGCCGGTGCCCTTGAACTCCTCGAAGATGACCTCGTCCATCTTGGAACCCGTCTCAACGAGCGCCGTGGCGATGATCGTGAGCGAGCCGCCCTCTTCGATGTTGCGAGCAGCACCGAAGAAGCGCTTCGGCGGGTAGAGCGCCGACGAGTCGACACCACCGGAGAGGATGCGCCCGCTGGCGGGTGCCGCCAGGTTGTAGGCGCGGCCGAGGCGGGTGATCGAGTCGAGGAGCACAACTACGTCGTGTCCGAGCTCTACAAGGCGCTTTGCGCGCTCGATGGCGAGCTCGGCGACAGTCGTGTGGTCTTCTGCCGGGCGGTCGAAGGTCGAGGCGATGACCTCACCCTTGACCGTGCGCTGCATGTCGGTGACCTCTTCGGGACGCTCGTCGACGAGAACGACCATGAGGTGAACCTCGGGGTTGTTCTTGGCGATGGCGTTCGCGATGGCCTGAAGAACGAGAGTCTTGCCTGCCTTGGGCGGCGAGACGATGAGTCCGCGCTGGCCCTTACCGATCGGCGACACGAGGTCGATGATGCGGGTCGACAGCTTGGATGCCTCGGTCTCGAGGTTGAGGCGCTCGGTCGGGTACAGCGGGGTGAGCTTGCCGAACTCGACGCGGTTGGCAGCGTCTTCGATCGACATGGCGTTGATCGAGTCGATGCGCACGATGGCGTTGTACTTCTGGCGTCCCTGGCCCTGGTCGCCGTCGCGCGGCTGGCGGATTGCGCCAACTACGGCGTCACCCTTGCGCAGGTTGTACTTCTTAACCTGGCCAAGCGAGACGTAGACGTCGTTGTTGCCGGGCAAGTAGCCGGTTGTGCGCACGAAGGCGTAGTTGTCGAGAACGTCGAGGATGCCGGCGACGGGAATGAGTACGTCGTCGTCGCTGATCTCGGGCTCGAAGTCGTCGCCGACGGGGCCGCGGCCACGCTTGCGGTCGCGGTAACGGTTACGTCCGCTGCGCTCGCTCTGGTCGTCGTCCTGTGCCTGACGCTCGGAGGTCTCGGCGCCACGCTGCTGGTTCTGGTTCTGGTTGCGGTCGTTGCCCTGCTGGTTACGGTCGCCATTCTGGTTGCGGTCGTTTGCCTGCTGGTTACGACCGCCGCGCTGCGAACCACCCTCGGTCTGCTGCGCAGCCTGGTTCTGGTTGTTCTGGTTGTTCTGGCGCTCGGCGCGGTCGCCGTTGCCGTTGTTGGCATTGGCGTTCGCGTTGTTGCGCTCGGCACGCTCCGCGCGGTCTGCACCGTTGCGGTTGCGGTTACGGTTGCGGCCACGCGACGAGCCACCCTCGCGGGTCTCGCCGTCCTGGTCTGAAGTCTGGTCTGAAGTCTGCTCCGAAGACTCGGCGCCCTCAGAATCAGAAGCTGCGGGCGCCTCAGTTGCCTCGTCTGCGACGGGTGCAACGGATTCGGCAACAACCGCGTCTTCGATGCCGGTCTCGGTCGAGCCGACGGCCTCGGAAGCCGCTACCGGCTCCGGTGCTACCTCTGCTGCTGCAGCTTCGGCCGCGGCTGTCGCAGCGGCCTTCGCCTCGGCGTCAGCGGAGTTCGCACGGCGCGGTGCGCGCTTCTTGGCGACGGGAGCTGCGGGTGCCTCATCGGCGGCCGGAGCGGCAACCGGAGCGGCGCCGGGAGCCTCGACGGGCGCGGCTTCCGGCGCTGCTGTGTTGTTGTCCTGAACCTCGTTGATTGCGTTCACGAGCTCTCCTTTACGAAGTTTGGATGCGCCGTTGATGCCGAGCTCGACGGCGAGAGCCTGAAGCTCCGGAAGTCGAAGGGCTGTCAAGTTAGCGTGGGAGTCCGTGCTTGTTGCACGGACATTTACGTCAGTCACTACTGGGATTCCTTTCCCCTGCCAGAAACCAAAGCGTTCTGGTGGAGAGCTGATCGCCCACCCGTGTCTGCGCGGTTGCGCAGGAATCTACTGGGTGAGTCGATGCTTTGTGATGTGCAACCCGGGCCGAGTGGAGAGGCGAACGCCTTGTTCCGCAGGGTGCGCTGGCTAGGCCAGAGCTTCTACCGGGTGCGAAATCACTGTAGCACCTTTGAAGTCGACGGCCAGCATAAGCGGTTGCCAGGGTGTCGCCGAGTGCGCCGCAACGAGTTCTGCGGCAAATGTGCGCTGCGCAGGATCGCTGCCGAGCACAAGAAGTGAGGGCCCGGCACCCGAGACAACGGCTGCGAGACCGTTCTCGCGGAGTAGGGCGATGAGGTCGTTTGTCTCCTGCATTGCGCTCGCGCGGTAGCTCTGGTGCAGCTTGTCTTCCGTCGCGTCGAGCAGAAGCTCGGGGCTCTGGATGAGCGCCGCGATCAGCAGCGAAGAGCGCGAAACGTTGAAGATGGCATCTTGCCGTGAAACCGACTCGGGCTGCAGGCTGCGCGCGAGAGCCGTCGACATCGTGGTCTCGGGAACGAAGACAACGGGAGATACACCGCGGTGCACCATTAGTTTTTTGTGGCGCGGCCCCGAATCCGACATCCAAGCGATTGTCAGACCGCCGAAGAGAGCCGGGGCGACGTTGTCCGGGTGGCCCTCGAGATCGGTGGCGATGCGCAGCAGCGCGTCAGAGTCGATATCGACGACACCCTCGAGAAGGCCCTTCGCCGCCATAATTCCCGACACGATTGCTGCACCGGATGACCCGAGCCCACGCCCGTGCGGAATCGAGTTGCGCGCGACAAGGTGAAGTCCAGGCAGCTCGACGCCGAAGACGCCGAAGGTGTGGGCGATGGTCTGCGCGACGAGGTTGGATCCGTCGGTGGGCACCTCGCCCGCGCCGACGCCGATGACGTCGACGAAGATTCCGGGCTCGGCGCGCACGGTGACTTCGAGCTCGTCGTAGAGCGAGAGCGCGAGGCCGAGCGTGTCAAAGCCCGGGCCGAGGTTGGCGGAGGTCGCCGGTACCTTGACCGACGCCCCGCTCACGAGAAGCGCGGTCATGCCCTTATGAGACCGAGAACGCTCGCGACCTCGGCCGTGTCAACGGGGACAACGGTCGGGGTGATGTCGGAGCCGTCGGCCGTGCGGAGGGCCCAGGACGGGTCCTTGAGTCCGTGGCCGGTGACGGTGATAACAACGGTTGCGCCTGCGGGGATCTCGCCGGCTTCCGAACGCTCGAGCAGACCTGCGACGCCGATGGCCGAAGCCGGCTCGACGAAGATGCCGACCTCTGCGGAGAGAATGCGGTGCGCCTCGAGGATCTTCTCGTCGGTGATCGCTCCGAAGTAGCCGTCGCTGGTTTCGCGCGCGACAGTCGCGAGCTCCCACGAGGCGGGGTTACCGATGCGGATGGCGCTCGCGATGGTGTCGGGGTTCTTGACGACGTGGCCGAGCACGATGGGTGCGGACCCCGCTGCCTGGAAGCCGAACATCCGTGGAAGCTTCGTTGTGGTGCCGGCAGCGAGGTCTTCGCTGTAGCCACGGAAGTACGCACTGTAGTTACCGGCGTTACCAACGGGCAGCAGGTGGAAATCGGGTGCGTCTCCGAGAACCTCGGCCACCTCGAACGCCGCGGTCTTCTGGCCCTCGATGCGGTCGTTGTTGACAGAGTTCACGAGGTGCACGGGATAGTTCGCACCAAGCTCGCGCGCGATGTCGAGGCAGTCGTCGAAGTTACCCTGAACCTGCAGAAGCTGCGCGTTGTGGGCGATGGCCTGAGCGAGCTTGCCCATCGCGATCTTTCCCTCGGGCACAAGAACGGCCGAGGTCATCCCAGCGTGGGTCGCGTACGCGGCGGCCGAAGCCGAGGTGTTACCGGTCGAGGCGCAGACGACTGCCTTTGCCCCGGCCTCGACGGCCTTGGAAACGGCCATTGTCATGCCGCGGTCCTTGAACGAGCCCGTGGGGTTCATGCCCTCGAACTTGATCCAGACCTTGGCGCCCGTGCGAGCAGACAACGCGGGTGCGGGAATGAGCGGGGTGCCGCCCTCGCCGAGGGTGATGATCGGCGTTGCATCCGTGACATCCAGACGATCGCGGTATTCGTGGAGAACTCCACGCCACTGGTGTGCCATTACAGACCCTCAACTCTCAGAACGGAAACGACTGCCGTCACAACATCGTTGGCCGCGAGTGCCGCGACAGTTGTCGCAAGGCTGGACTCGGATGCCTCGTGCGTGACGATTACAAGGGTAGCGGCGGGCTGCGTGTCGTCCTTACCGTCGCGCACTGTCTGCGAGACGGCTTCGACCGACACATTGTGGTCGCTGAAGAGTGTTGCAACCGTGGCGAGCACACCGGGCTGGTCGACGACGGTGAGCTCGATCTGGTACCGGGTGCGCACGTTTGCCATCGGCAGGATGGGCAGGTTGGCGTGGGTCGACTCCGCGACACCGGGGCCGCCGATGACGTGGCGACGAGCCGCCGACACGAGGTCGCCGAGCACAGCAGAGGCGGTCTCCGGTCCCCCGGCGCCCGCGCCGTAGAACATCAGGCTTCCCGCGGCCTCGGCCTCGATGAAGACGGCGTTATTGGCGCCGTGAACCGCCGCGAGCGGGTGCGAGAGCGGGATAAGCGCGGGGTGCACGCGTGCGCTGACTCCGTACTCGCCGCTTCCGTCGATCTCGATGCGCTCGCAGATCGCCAGGATCTTGATGACGTAGCCCGACTTGCGTGCCGCCCTGACCTGCTCGGCGGTGACCTCGGTGATGCCCTCGCGGTAGACCGACTCGAGCGGAACAGTTGTGTGGAAGGCGAGGCTCGCGAGAATCGCTGCCTTCTGCGCGGCGTCGTAGCCGCCGATGTCTGCCGTCGGGTCGGCCTCCGCGTAGCCCAGGCGAGTCGCCTCGGCGAGGGCGTCGTCGAAGGAGTCGCCCGTTGCATCCATCGCGTCGAGAATGTAGTTGGTTGTGCCGTTGACGATTCCGAGAATGCGCGTCACGCGATCGCCGGCGAGGCTGTCACGCAGCGGGCGGATGATCGGGATAGCGCCACCGACTGCCGCCTCGTAATACAACTGCGCGCCGACCTGCTCGGCAGCCTCGAAGAGCTCGGGGCCGTGAGTCGCGAGCAGCGCCTTGTTGGCTGTGATGACGTCGGCGCCCGAGTTGATCGCCTGGAGTACGTAGGTGCGGGCCGGCTCGAGGCCTCCCATCAGCTCGATCACGATGTCGGCATTGACGATGAGGGCTTCTGCGTCGGTTGTGAGCAGCTCACGCGGAATTGCGGGCGTGCGCTCGGCATCGAGATCACGAACTGCAACGCCGACGAGCTCGAGGCCCGCTCCGGCGCGGTTGGCGAGCTCAGCGCCATGGGTGAGAAGAATGTCGACGACGTTGGCGCCGACAGTGCCTCCCCCAAGCAGAGCTACGCGGAGATTGCGGTACTCGATCATTCGCTGTCCAATCCGGCGTCCCTCGACAAGAGGTCCGCTTCAGTTTCGCCGCGCACGAGGATGCGTGCTCGGCCGTCCCTGACCGCCACTACGGGCGGACGGGCAAGGTAGTTGTAGTTGCTGGACATCGCCCAGCCGTAGGCACCGGTCGCAGGAATCGCGAGGATGTCGCCGGGCTCGACGTCACCGGGCAGGTAGTCGGCGTGCACAACGATGTCGCCGCTCTCGCAGTGTTTGCCCGCGATGCGCACGAGTTCTGCCTCGGCGCTCGAGGCACGATTGGCGATGCGCACCGAATAGTCGGCACCGTACAGCGCGGGGCGAATGTTGTCGCTCATGCCGCCGTCGACGCTGACGTACTTGCGGGTTGCTGTGGTTTCGCCTGCCTCGCCGGTTGAGCCTGTCGAAACCAGCACGTCTTTGATTGTGCCCACCGCATACAACGTCGTCGTCGACGGCCCGATGATCGAGCGACCTGGTTCGACAGCGATAACGGGAACCGGCACTCCGCGCTTCTCGGCTTCCGCCGCAACGATCTGGGCGAGGCGCGTGGCAAGTACGTCAACGGGGAGCGCCTCATCAGAGGAGTTGTAGGCGATTCCGAATCCGCCGCCGAGATTGAGCTCGGGAACGGGGCCCGACTCGAGCAGCTCGGCGTGCACCGCGAACAAACGGTGGGCGGCCTCGGCGAAACCGTCGGCCTCGAAGATCTGGGAACCGATGTGCGAGTGCAGGCCGAGAAACTCGAGTGAATCGAGTTCGCGGATTCGCGCGACGAGCGGCGCGACATCCATCAGCGGTATTCCGAATTTTTGGTCTTCGCGCGCCGTCGCCAGGTACTCGTGCGTGTGGGCGTGCACGCCGCTGTTGACGCGCAGGCGAACCGGCTGAACACGGCCGTGACGGGCTGCGGCTTCTGCGACGCGCTCGATCTCGATCGGGCTGTCGAGAACAATCGCGCCGATGCCGACGGCGACAGCGCGGTCGATCTCGGCGAGGCTCTTGTTATTGCCGTGGAAGCCGAGGCGTGCGGGCTCCGCTCCCCCGGCGAGGGCGACGGCGAGTTCTCCGCCGCTGCAGATGTCGATGTTGAGTCCGTCGGCGATCATCCAGGCTGCCACTTGCGTCGAGAGAAACGCCTTGCCCGCGTAGTAGACCTTTGCGCTCGACCCGACGGCCGCAAAAGCAGAATCAAACGAGGCTCGGATGTCGCGGGCACGACCTCGAACGTCACCCTCATCGACGACGTAGACCGGAGTGCCAAACTCGGCGACGAGCTCGCTCGCTCGCGCTCCGGCGATCACGAGCTCACCTTCGGGCGAGCGGGCGGCATTGCGCGACCAGACGCCCGACGCGAGCGCGTTAGCGTCGTTCGGGTATCGCAGCCACGTGGGGGCGAGTGGATTGACTGACACGTGCGCCTTAGATCAAGGGTGTATTGCGGGAAACCGACTCAATAGTACCGGTCGGGGCTATTCGGCCTCGCACACGCCCGGAGTTGTGATGCCGCCGCCGATGAGGGGCACTTTTGTGCCGCTCGCCGCGATGCGGATCGAGGTTGCGGTGATATCGATCGAATCGAACGTCAGGGCGGAGGGCAGTTTGTCGGCAACGCACAGGGTGCGGGTCGCGACAAGCGACTTGCCCGCCGACGCGTACTTGCTGTCGGCAAATTCTTCGGGTGTCATAACCGTTTTGCCGACGGTGATGGTCTGCGGGGTCAAAACGAGTGCGCCGTCGGCCGCGGTCGGCACAAACGCGACAGAGATGGTCTTACCCATCTTCTTGGCGGCCACGGAGATCACGCCCTCGCCGAGGCTCGCCCTTGTGCCCTCGCCCGCGAGGGTTGCGGCGAACGCGAGCGCTGATTCCTCGGGCATCGCGAGAGTGATTGCGAGGCTGTCGGCCGGTTGGCGAGGAGATGTTGGCACACCTTCGGCTGTGAGGGTGACGGCGCCCGTGAGGGTGCCAAGAGTCGCCGCGGGAATCCCCACGAAGACGTCGTCGATGGTTCCCGTGATGGCCTGACCGAGGAAGAGTCCCTCGCCGAGGTCGACGGTGACGTCGGCTTCCTTGCCCTCGAAGGCGTCGCCGATGGTGCCCGCGATGACGCCGGATACGGCGTCGCGCGCGAAGGAGTCGGCGGCGATTGTGCCGAAGACCGCGAGACCGGCGATCACGATGAGAAAAATGATCGGGCCAACAAGTCGGCGCCCGAGGCTCTTGCGCGGGATCTCGATCGGCACAAACCCGAGATCACTCGGGTCAAAGCTCAGATCGGCGTCCCACGAGGGAACTTCTTCTTTGACCGGGCGCTGGATTGCGGCGAAGGGGTCTTCTCGCGGCGGAAGCTGTCGAGGAGACTGCGCGGGTAGTTGCGGCTCAGCGGGTTGCTGCGGCGCATTCGGTCCGCCGAAGCCCCAGTCGAATCTGCCCTGATCGCTATCCATAACTTCATTGTCACCGGCGATCGACGATTCCTCGGGAGCGTTCGCGGCGGTGCGGTTTCTCGATCCGACTTACTCCGCCGCGCACTCGCCCATCGCGGTGAACCCGGTGCCGCCGAGCGCTGTGTCATCGGCTTCGAGGTTGATGCGCAGTTCCGGCCCGGAGACAGTGACGTCTGTGACGGTCAGAGCGGCGGGCAGCGAGCTCGCGACGCAAAACGTCTGAGTCGAGAGCAGTGATTCGGCGAGGCTGGCAAACGGCCCGGACTTCAGGTCGGCGACCGAGACCTCCGCACCGTTGACCGAGATGACGGACGGCTCGAAACCGATCTCGCCGTCGACGACAACGGGTGTGATCTGCACGCCCACCGGAATCGCGAATCCGAAGACGCTGAACTCGGTCTCGAGCGCGACCCGGTCATCGACAAGGGCGATCGATTCGACGTCGGCAGCGGTGATGTATGAGGTGAGGCCGGCGAGGTTCTCTTCGGGAACAACGAGGCCAACCCGGAAGGTGTCGACGGGAGCATCGGCAGAGAGTGGGATGCCGGTCATGGCGATCTTCACGTTGCCCTCGACCGGCCCAAAAGCCACCTCGTCGATGCTCACGTCGACCGAGTCGATGCTTCCGGTGATCGCCTGACCGATGAGCGAGCCCGGGCCGATAACAACGTCGACCTCCTTGTCGGGCTCGAGCTGGAACGCCGAGCGCACCTGGTCGCGAACGTAGCCCTCGGCGTAGTCGCGAGCGACGAAGTCGCCGACAATCCAGGCGCCGACAATAAGGAGCACGAGAACGCCCAGTGCGATGAACCAGCCAAACTTGCGCTTGCGCTTTTTCGGCGCGGGGGTTTCTTCAGTGACAACCTGAAGCTCGCCGAGGTCCTTGGTCTCCGTGTTGTCTGCGCTTGTGCCAGCGTGTGCGTCAGCGTTTGTGCCAGCCACCGGGTTACATCCTCTCCGGGGCGCTCACACCGAGCATCGTTAGGCCGTTGCGCAGCACCTGGCCGGTCGCGTCGTTGAGCCACAACCGGGTGCGGTGCACGTCGGTGATCTCGTCGTCGCCCTGCGGCGTCACGCGGCTATCGCCGTACCAGCGGTGGAAGGCTCCGGCCACTTCTTCGACGTAGCGTGCGACGCGGTGCGGCTCACGCAGCTCGGCGGCCTGGCGCACAACGCGCGGGAACTCGGCGAGCACACCCAGCAGGATGCTCTCGGTCTCGTTGACAAGCAGCGAAGCGTCGAACACCTCGCGGGTCACGCCCGACTCTGCGGCCTTGCGAGCGACCGCGTGGGTGCGCGCGTGGGCGTACTGCACGTAGAAGACGGGGTTGTCGGGAGTCTTTTTGCTCCACAGTTCGAGGTCGATGTCGATCTGCGAATCGATCGACGAGCGCACGAGGGCGTAGCGACCGGCGTCAACGCCCACCGACTCGACGAGGTCTTCGAGGGTCACAACGGTTCCGGCGCGCTTCGACATGCGCAGCGGCTCACCGTCGCGAACGAGGTTGACCATCTGCCCGATGAGAAGTTCGAGGTTGTAATACGGCTTGTCTCCGAAGGCCGCCGTCATCGCCATCAGGCGCTGAACGTAGCCGTGGTGGTCGGCGCCGAGCATGATGAAGTTGCGCTCGAAGCCGCGCTCGCGCTTGTTCGTGTAATAGGCGAGGTCACCGGAGATGTAGGCGGCTTCGCCGTCGCTCTTGATAACAACGCGGTCTTTGTCGTCGCCGAACGAGGTGGTGCGCAACCAGGTCGCGCCGTCCGCCTCGTAGATGTGGCCGAGGTCACGCAGCCGCGCAACAGCGGTGTCGACAGCGCCCGACTCGTGCAGGTCGTTCTCGTGAAAGTAGACGTCGAAGTCGACACCGAAGTTGTGCAGGCTCGCCTTGATGTCGCCGAACATCAGCTCGACGCCAACGGCACGGAAGACTTCCTGCAGTTCGTCAGCCGGCAGGTGCTCGAGGTTGCCCGGGTAGTCGTTCTCGATGCGCGCAGCGATGTCGAGAATGTACTGGCCCGCGTAGCCGTCTTCCGGTGCCGGTTCTCCCTTGTGCGCCGCGACGAGGCTGCGCGCGAAGCGGTCGATCTGCGCGCCATGGTCGTTGAAGTAGTACTCACGAGTGACGATTCCGCCCTCGGCCTGGAAGATGCGGGCGAGGCTGTCGCCAACGGCCGCCCAGCGCACGCCGCCGATGTGGATCGGCCCCGTCGGGTTGGCGGAGACGAATTCGAGGTTGATTGTGACGCCGTCGAGCAGGTCGCCGGTGCCGTAGGTCGCACCGGCGTCGACGATCGTCTTGGCGAGGGCTCCTGCGGCTGCAGCGTCGAGCGTGATGTTGATGAAGCCGGGGCCCGCGACATCCACCTTCGAAATGCCTTCGGACGCAGCGAGCGCCTCGGCGATCTCTGTCGCGAGTTCGCGCGGGTTCACCCCAAGCGGCTTGGCGAGTTTCATCGCGATGTTCGAGGCCCAGTCACCGTGGTCGCGGTTGCGCGGGCGGTCAAGGGCGACGTCGTCGATCGTGACGATCTGGGTGGCGCCGCGTCGCTCGAGCACGCTTGAGACGACGGCGAGCAGGGCTGAGGAGAGGTCGGCGGGATTCACGGTGTTCAAGCTTATCGCCGCGTGTGCGCCGCGCCCGCCGAACTTCGAGACTCACAATGGATGTATGTACACCTCAGTCGCACGCACCCTCACCGTTCTCGCGCTCTCGTTTGCCGTTGCGGCCGGTGCAAGCGGGTGTACGACGCCGGAGCCGGAGCCGACTGAGCCCCCGGTCGCGACAGTCGATCCGACGGTGCAGCCGACGAACACCCCCGAGGCGCCGACGGCGGGCCTTCCCGTCATCCGCTCGTGCGATGAGCTGGTGTCGCCGCAGACGGTGTTCGACTACAACCAGAACTTTGCCGAGGAGGAGTCCTTCTCCCCCGCCGCCGGCACCCTCGCCGCCGACGCGGTCGCGATCGACGGCATCGCCTGCGCCTGGGTCAACCAGACGAGCGGAGAGACCATCACTGTCGCCGTCGCGAACCCGTCAAGCGACGAACTTGAGACGCGCAAGGCAGCGGCCGGACGCGCGGCATCGGAGTTCGACGGTTTCTACACCGAGGGTGCCGACAGCGGCGAGGCACAGGCCTTCACCGGGCCGTACTGGATCATCGTGAACTTCGGCTTCTTCGCCGAGGAGGGCGAGCTTGCGCCGTTCGTTGAGTCGGCGCTCGAGTCGATGAAGAACTAGCGCTAGCCCAGCTGCAGTCGCTGCACACCGTCGTCGGTGGGCAGTTCGTCGACGATCGCGAGCACCTCGAGCTTGCGCAGCGTGAGGTCGGCCCAGTGGTTAGTGAGAAAAGCGATGTCGGCGGCGTCGCGACCGGTCGAGATGCGCAGCATGCTCTGGCGCGGTGCGAGGCGCGTGGCATCCACTACCCACCACTCGCCGTCGACGAAGGCCTCAGCGACGGCGTGAAAGTCCATCGGGCTGAGTCCGGGCGCGTACACCGCTGCCATTCGAGCCGGAACATCGAGCGCGCGCAGCAGGGCGATCACGAGGTGGGCGTAGTCGCGGCACACGCCGCGGCGGGCCATAAGGGTGCGTGCCGCGCCATCCGTCACGAGGCTCGAGCCGGGCACGTACGAGAGCTTGCTCCACACCCACAGGGTGACGGCGCTCAGCAGGTCGTGGCCGATGAGCCCGGCGAACTCGCTGCGCGCTGTGGGCAGCAGACTGTCGGACTCGCAGTAGCGACTCGGACGCAGGTAGACAACCGGGTCGAGGTCGTCGATCGGGGCCGGCTCGGAGCGCCCTTCGACGGTTGCGTTGTACTCGACGATGAGCTTGCCGGGGCCCTCCGCGATGCGGTGCAGGCGGGTTCCGTGGCGGTCGGTCAGCTCGGTGACATCGAGTTCGCGCCCGTCGAGAACGAAGCTCGCTTTCTCGCTCTTAAACGACGCAAGATTCGCTACCGCGATGCTAAAAACCATGTCGGTGCGACCGGCGAGATCGAGCTCAAGGCGAGAGGAGACTGTACGCAGCATCCCATGATCTTGCCACGAACTTTGGGCCGGTTTTTACGGCACAAGAATGTCTGTGCGCCAACCGCCAACCCCGCGGGAATACAACAATCTGACGTGTTCTCGTGTAGTGCTCGCTTGCCAGAATTCGATGCTCTCCGCGGCGACGAAATAGGCCGTCCAGGCGGGCGAAATCTCGCCGCTTTTTGCCCTCGCCTCGGCGTCCGCTTCGGCATCGACACGCTCGACCGGCTCGCTTTGGTGCCCCGCGAGCACCCCCGCGCGGGCGTGCAGCCCCCGTTCGCGAAAGTCGGCGGCGGACTCCTCGGCGCTCCCCCGCCCAACCGCACCAACGATGCGCACCTGCCGCCCGAGCTCGCGCCAATAGAACAGCAGCGCGGCACGCGGCTGAGCGTCGAGCTCGCGCCCCTTCGGACTCTCGCTGCTCGAGGCGAACCAGAAACCGCGAGCGTCAACATCCTTGAGAATCACGGTGCGAGCCGCGGGCCAGCCGTGGCAAGAGTCATCGCGTGCGGCTGTTCGACGCCCTGCTCGATCGCCCGCGACATCCACTCGTCAAAAAGAACAAGCGGGTTGGATGGCGCGCTGCCCGTGTCAAACGTCGGTAGCTCGTTGCGAAACACGGGTAGTCGGCGAAGGGTGGCGCGCCAGTTCTCGTTCACGACTCTGACACTAGATCGGGGCTGGTAGCCTTGTCACGCACTTGGGCCCCCATAGCTCAGGGGATAGAGCACTGCCCTCCGGAGGCAGGGGCGGCAGTTCGAATCTGCCTGGGGGCACCACTTCTTTGCAAATCTGGTTTCCGCGATCGACAATCGACCGGGTTGCGCACCGTGGGTCGAGACGGCACTGCGGCAGAATGAGCAATCATGAGTTCGAATCTCCCAAACCCCGCTTCCGAGCCGCGTTGGGCGCCCGATGCCTCACACGCGTCAGAGACTCTCGCGATGCTCGATGCGTGGCGGCGACGCTGGCCGGAGAGCCAACCCGCTGATGCCCGTTCCCTCACGGGTCCGCACCTCAGATTGCACACCCTGCCGCTATCCAAGGAGTTTCCCAACTCGGGTGTCGAGTACGCAACAATCCTGAGTCGGCATTCCACACTGATATTGGAACTTCTCGCATTCACTCATAAATCGCCCGAGGAATCACTTGTCGTGATTACACGAAGCTGGTCCGACAGCGCGGAACCGATCGCGCGCGAGCCCTGGCTCGAACGACTTGTGCCAGCTTCATGGCAGCTCAGCCACCTCAGAGACCCGGACGACGAGGATTCGGGGTGGACGCACGTTTACTCATCCACCCTGCGCGTATCGGACCCTGCGCTGGTGTCGTTACTCATCCTTGTGGCCGACAGCGTCGCCGCAGATGTTGCAATCATGCCAACGACGCTCGAGTGGGTATACAGCCCGTACCCCGGCGGCATGGACATACGGGTCCTGAGCGAAGCGGATTGCGAGCGTCTGAAAGTTGCCCACGCAGACTGGTTGCCTGCGCCAGACGACCTTGACTCGATACGGGCGCACATGGAAGCCGATGTCGACGTTCCCGGCTGGGAATTCCGCTCGTACTACATGCCCGAGGCCACCGCCCGGCGACTGGCACAAGTGGCAGAAGACGAGAATCGTCTCCTCGCCTTCGGTCGTGTCGTCGACCCGAGACGCGACCTCTCGCTGGAACTCGGACGAACTGAGGCCCAACTCATCCACGCGGTTCTCACAAATGAGAGCGCGATGGTTCTCGATCGGCAGACGGGTCTGCAGATCGAGTTTTCGCCTGACGAAGCGCGCACGAAGCTAGAGGAAGTTTTTTCTCTGCAACACACGCTGAACGACTTCATCGAGGTGTACGGCTACCGCGACCCGCTTGAATCAAGCGATGGCACCCTGCCCGGCAAGTTCAAGGATCCGGAGCTGGACTACACGTCACAGGGGTGACGACGGGGGCGAGCGTCCGGAGTTCTCGTATGCATTAGGCCACGTGAGGATGCTGTGGCACTAGCCTTTCGGCATGGAGCAACCTTCGCCGCTCAGCTTTGCAGACGCTGTCCCTCTCGAGCAGCCGGGACAGTTAGCTTCATCGAAGGATGCGCTGATGGAGCGCTGGAAGAACGGGGAACGAGACCCGGACACCGCTATGGGTTTGGCGTTCCTTGAGTGGTGGTCGTGTAGCGAGCCGGACTTCTTAACCGGACTTCGCCCGGTTGCCGAAATGGGTTCTCGCGAAGAGTCAGTGTTCTCCGCGATCTTCGACTTCCTCGTCGACGCAAACTCGTCTCAAGAGATTCTGTTCGTCTTCGGTTGGATGTGCGAGCAGTTTCCGTACTGCTGCTGCGGCACGGAGGTTCGCGATTGGAAACGTCTCGGAACCGACTTGCGTCGGCGCTACAACCTGGGCGCAAACCTGCCGAAGAATCACTTTTCCGAAAGCAGCACGTTCGGATCTTTATTTCGAGCACATCCTGGCCACGCACTAGCCGCTACCAATCGGAGCGGGTCGCGCTCAAACTTGCCACGCACTGAGTCAAGCTTCAGTCTCTGAGCTCGGAAATATTCTTCTTCTTCTTTTTCTCGCTCTTGGGCTCTTTCAGCTTGCCCTGATGCTCTTTACCCGTATCGAAGAACGCATCCAGGTATGCCCTCGGTTTTAACTTGCTGTCTCGCATCAGGGAAAACACCTCGTCCCCCTGCGCGAGCGAATCACCCCTGACTTCCGTCAAAAAGGACTGGGCGAGGCCGAGGTAGTGAGCATCGAGCTTGCCACTGTCGTCTGGTTCACCCTCATACTCGCGCGCTTCCACCTCGGCAAGTTCAATTGCCTCAGAGAAAGAATGGGCACGCCACATCGTTACTCGCTCTTCGTAAACCTGAGGCTTGTAAAGCGTGTGCAGAAACAACGTCCGCACGCCGTACCAACGCAACTGCCCGTCTGCACTATCACTCATTGTGGCCAACCTATCTGTCTGCTCCCGCGCCTACGGGGTCGCTCTTCTTAGTCCTCAACATCGACGACGTTCTCCCACCAATCCCGTGACCCGTCCTTGAGAACCACCCAGTCCGGGCGGCCCTCCTCCAACGTGAAGACCGTCGGCACCGTAACCATGTCGGCGAAGCAGGTGGGCCCGCCGGTGGTTTCGAGAGTCATGATTACGAGCCCGCCTCGTTCTTCCACCTTCGTCACAACGCTCCGGCAGTCGCTGCTTCCGCCAAGGATCACCACAACGCGATCTGGCGGCTCCCAGTACGCGACGTCTGAAGCCCACGGGGTATTCGCCCACTTCCCCGAGACTTCGAGTTCAGCGTCGGCGACGCTTTGAGGACCACATCCGCTCAGAGCGAGCGCAAGAATTGTGGCCACCACAACCGAGGCCGCAAGTCTTCTCCCCGGTACCCCTACACCGACGCCTGATCGCGCCCGGCCGACTTTGCGCGGTACATCGCGGCGTCAGACTCGCGCAGCAGCTCGTCGGGTGTTTGCCCCAGTCGTCCTGCTGCAATTCCGACCGAAGCGGTGACGGTCACCATCGATCCGCCGACCAGGATCGGCTGCCGAACAGCGTCGATGATGCGCGCAACGATGCCCGCTGCTTCGTCCGCACCGGTGTCTTCGCAAAGAACTATGAACTCGTCGCCGCCGAGGCGCGCGACGGTGTCCTGGGAGCGGGTCGTCGCGCTGATCTGGTTGGCAACGTGAATGAGCAGCGCGTCGCCGGCGTCATGGCCGAGGCTGTCGTTGACGTACTTGAACCCGTCGAGGTCAACAAAGAGCAGGGTCACGGCGGTACCGCGAGCGTGCTTTGCGACAGCGAGTTTGAGGCGATCCATCAGCAGTCGACGGTTCGGCAGCCCGGTCAGCGCATCGTGCAGCGCAAGCGCCGCGAGTTGGGCCTCGGCATGACGCAGCAGCACACCGGAAAGATCGCGCGCCAGCTCGTCGGCTTCCCGCTCGAGTCCGGCCCAGGGCTCCGAACGACCCGAGACGCTTTGCGTCCACGAGCTGAACGATGACCGCGGCGACAGCGGTGTGAGGCGATTGTCAGCGGTCTGGTCGCCGAGCCAGGTCACTTCTTCGCTGATCTCGGGGCGGAACCAGGCGAGATTGCCCGCATTACCCGGGAGCGGCACCACGAGAAGGCCGGTCACTCCGGGGAGGCGAGCTGCGACATCCGCAAAATCGTTTGCAAGCGACTCGGAGACGAGACGGCCTTCGTACCGCTCGGTGATGAGATCGAGGGCGGCGGTGATCTGCTCGGGTTGTGGTGCCTTGCCGACGGTCGAGATCTCGCCCTGCAGGCAGACCATGGCGCCTTCTGCGGGTATGTGGTCAAGAACCGTCACATCGCCCTTCAACAACGCGTCGGCGATGGTCGAGGGGTCTGTCGCCCGTCGCAGGATGAGCTGGTCAACAAGCTGGGCCCGAATGCTGCGCACCTGCATCTGCTGGGTCAGCCGCTTGATCTCAAGCATCGCGCTGAGCTGCAGCGCAACCTGGTTCGCGAGCACCTCGAGCCCCTGCCGCAGAATGTACGGCACGCGCCGCGGTGTGCGGTTGGCGAGCGTGATCATTCCGATGAGCTTGCCGTCGCGCACGAGCGACAGCGAAAGCGTCGAGGCCTGCCCCATGTTGCGCATAAATTGCAGGTGGTGCGGCGAAACGCTGCGCAACTCCGCGAGGCTGAGGTCGAGCGGCGCGCGCTCGCTCTCGGGGGTTGTCGACAGCAGAGTGGATGTCGCGCCCTCGCTGCTCACAATCATGCGCGAGAGCTTGCTCAGGTACAGTTCTCGCGCTTGGGCGGGCACGTCGGACGCCGGGTAGTGCAACCCCAGGTACGGCTCCATGTCGTCGGCGCGTTCCTCGGCGACGACCTCGCCGTGCCCGTCGGGGTGAAAGTGGTAAACCATAACGCGGTCAAACAGAGTGAGTTTGCGCAGTTCCTGGGCGGTGAGCGTCCACAGTTCGAGGGCTGTCGTCGCCGTGGTGAGCTGGTGAATAGCGTTATAGATGGATGGCGCGGACTGATACTCGGGCGCCACGATCGACACCTCGAACTCGATGACCGTGAGGGCGTCGACGCGGTGAATGATCGCCTCGAAGCGCTGCCCGGCGATCGTCACCGAGACCGGATTCGCGGCGGGGCGCGCCGCGGTCAGCGCATCGAGATTCTCGTCGACCCATGCCTGGCCGACGACGG
>Ga0247805_1000312_pt1 | contig 26762 bp, 24 predicted proteins | sample UWRJL044104R1_FD_180930 | JGI IMG/M metagenome (GOLD analysis project Ga0247805, IMG submission 180930) | Plant litter microbial communities from Arlington Agricultural Research Station in Wisconsin, United States - UWRJ-L044-104R-1 | ecosystem: Environmental > Terrestrial > Plant litter >... | reverse complement strand
CCGGGAATGGGAGCACGTTGGGTAACGGATATTATAGCTGATAATGATCCGAATGATGAGAGTTATTATCCTTACATGAATGGGCAGTTTGTATTTAAAAATGCAGTTGTTCGTTTTGCTGAAGTAATCAATGAAGGTCTGGAAGCAAATGGATTGCAGGTTTCTGACATCGATATGCTTATTCCGCATCAGGCGAACTTGAGAATTTCACAATTCATTCAGAATAAATTTAAATTATCGGATGATCAGGTGCATAATAATATCCAAAAATATGGAAATACAACTGCAGCCTCTATTCCGATCGCTTTGACGGAAGCCTGGGAGCAGGGAAAAATCAAATCCGGAGATACTGTTGTTTTAGCAGCCTTTGGGAGTGGATTTACCTGGGCAAGCGCTATTATCAAATGGTAATTTAGTTTTTGTATTTATATAATTTAAACCTGCTTCAATTTAGCAGGTTTTTTTATATTTGAACGGGAACCTAAAGTCTGGAATTAAAATTAATCAATGGAAAAAAGCCAATTAGAAATAGCCTGCTTTAATTATGAATCGGCTTTAATAGCTCAGGAAAATGGTGCTGACAGAATAGAATTGTGCGAAAACATGCATCTTGGAGGTACAACTCCTAACTCTATTTTGACGGTTCGTGTGCGTGAGAAAGCCTCAATAAAGATGCACGTAATTATAAGGCCAAGGGGTGGAGATTTTGTTTATTCAGATGAGGAATTTGCAGAAATGAAACAAGATATAAAACAGCTGAAAAAGTTAGGAGTAGATGGTTTTGTTTTTGGAATTTTAAATGCGGACGGCAGTGTAAATAAAAAACAAAATCAGGAGTTAATTCACTTAGCCGGTTCATTGCCTTGTACTTTTCATCGTGCATTTGATGTTGTGAAAAATGTTGAACAATCTCTAGAGGATGTAATTGATTGTGGTTTTAAAACTATTTTGACTTCTGGTCAAGGCAGAAATGTAGCAGAAGGAATTTCGGTATTGGAGAAAATTCAGAAATTAGCCAGTAACAGAATTGTAATTATGCCCGGAGGAGGTTTGAGATCGTCAAATATTCAATTGTTACAGGAAAAATTAAAACCTACTTTTTATCATTCATCAGCGATCACAGATGATACAGAAACAGCTGATCCGATTGAAGTAAATGGATTATTATTAAATTTATAAAATCAGAAAGCCTGAAGTGTTGAAACTTCAGGCTTTCTTTTTCTACAAGAACTAATTCAAAAATATTAAAATTTCTTACCAAGAGTGGAGATTAAAACATTCCACCACCACCTTTATTGGTATTATCTTCTCTTTGTTTGCGCTGTAAAGTTTTGCTTTTTCCACTACCAAAGTTATACGTTAAACCTAAGTAAACCGTTTGACTTTCCCAGGTAAATTCACCTGTTTGAGGATATGGATGTAAACTGTCAAACGCATATTTCATTGTATTGAATACATCATTAAAACGTAAGCTTAAATTCATTTTGCTGTCTAACAAAGTATATCGCATTCCCGTATCAATCTTGTACATTTCTTTTCTGTTGTTCTGAATTTCATTAACAGGTCCTCTGTAAAATCCAAATAATAAGAAACTGATACGTTTGTTAGCTTTAAAATTAGAGTTTAATCTGGCGTTGAATGCAGATGTGGTTACATTTTTTTCCTCGAAAATGTTTTCATTTTCAGAAGGATCAAATGTTGAAACAATTCCTCTTTGTTTAATACTCGAAAAATCAACAGATGGCTGCAGATCCCACCATTTTGTAATTTTATAATTAGCAGATACCTCAAAACCGTAAGATGTATTACTATCATTATTGATAAAAGTCATGATTTGCCTTTCATTTGCAGGATCTGTTTCATCAGGATAGATTACCCTGCTAATTTGATCATTGGTTCTTCTAACGAAAACACCAGTTGTAAAACTTCCTTTTTCAAGGGTTTTAGTATAATTCAATTCAACTGAGTTTGTAAATTGAGGTCTTAATTCCTGATTACCAAATGAAGTAACTAACGGGGTTGAGAATTCACGAATAGGTTTTGTCTGTTCTAAACTCGGGCGGTCAACACGACGGCTGTAACTTAACTGCAACGTGTTTTTATCTGTCAGATTATATGTTAAATAAGCCGAGGGATATAATGTAATGTAGTCATCATCAAATTTTACGTTTCCAAAATTCAAGTTGGCAGTTACGTTGTAACTTTCAAAACGAGCACCCAGCTGATAACTAAATTTTTTAAATTTCTGCCCAAAAGTTACATAAGCAGAATAAATATCAGTGTCATACGTATAATTTGAGATCTGATTTTGACCAGGATCTTCAGCATTTACTCTGTTGTAATTGTTTTCTGTTCTGGTTAATCTTGCTTCAGCTCCTGCTTCAAGAGTTGTTTTGTCATTCAAAGGATTTACATAATCAACATTTAAAGTGCTTAGATTTTGATCATCTATAATAAAATCAGAATAAACAACATTGTTAACTGAATTTGAAGTGTTTGTGGTTTGAGTATCAAAAAATGCATTTTGGTCTCTTTTAGAATCACTGTAATTTGCTTCAAAATCTAAAGTGTGTCCTTCTTTTTTGAATATATGCTTATAAGCTAAGTTGTAAGTTCCGGTTTTGCTTGGTCCCTTATATTGAGATGTTTGAAAAATATTTAAAATACCGGGATTATTGAAATAACCGATATCAGTATTTACATTTCCAGTTCCGTCAAATTTATTTTGATTCGTATAAAATGAAATTGTATTGTTATCATTGATAAAATAATCCATTCCTATTTTGTATAAATAGGATTCATTATCGTTTGAAATGTCAAGTCTTTGCTGAATGTCTTGCGCATCTAATCTCAAGATTTCTCCTTCATTAAAATATGTGCCAAAATTTTGCCCTACATTTCCAAAGAAATTTACTTTTCCTGTTTTGTAATTTAAATCTAAAGATTGATTGTATTTGGCCGTTTCTCCGAAAGTAATTCCGCCACTGTAACTCCCATTGAAACCTGTATTAGCATTTTTGTGTAAAATGACATTGATAATTCCGGACATTCCTTCCGGATTGTATTTAGCACTTGGATTCGTAATCAGTTCAATTTTTTTGATTGAAGTGGATGGAATCTGTTTTAACAATTGAGAAGGATCAATATTACTTGGTCTGCCGTCAATTAAAACACGAACATTCGAATTTCCGCGAAGCGAAAGTTTTCCGTCCTGATCAACATTCACAGATGGAATATTGTTCATAATATCTGATGCAGAAGCTCCGGCTGTTGTTAAATCTTTTCCAACGGTAATAACTTTTCGGTCAATTTTTTGCTCAATGGTAGAACGCTCACTAATAATATTTACGCCTTTTAGCTGCGTTGCTTCTTCTTCAAGGCTTACTTTAAGAGTTGCTTCTTTTTTATTGTCGCTTAAAATTACGGAACCAATATATTTTCTAAATCCAATATATTGAACTTCTACTGTGTAGCTTTTTAGAGCTAAATTTTTTATTGTAAAGTCTCCATTGTCATCTGTGTTTATACCGGAAACTACTTTTCCATTGTCTTTGATTGTAACAGAGGCATAGGAAATTGGTGCATTGTTAGATTTTTCAGTAATCTTTCCGGAAACTGTTCCCGAATTTTGTGCCTGAGCTGTTGTCATTACACCCAGTAATGCGAACAGAAAAAATTTTAATTTCATAATGAAGTAATTGATTATTTTGATTGATTGATGATGATTATTTGTTTTGATTAATTTTTAAAAATGAATTTTAAAGTTGCTATTAAGACTCTTCTCTTGTAGATATGTTACAGGATTTTTTAAATATTTTTTATGTTTTTTTTTGAAGGCCTGTTTTATAAGAGATTAAGTGTTTCGTTTTTTTAATAATTTAGATACTTAAAAAGGATCTGTTTTTTTAAAATTCTTAATTTTTTGTAGTTTTTTATATCTTTTTCGTTTTCTGTAATTGACGAATAAGCAGTATATTTGCTCACTTTAAAATAAGTTCACATGTCATTATTACAAATTCTTACTCCCTCTATACAAAAAGCAATACAAGCGTTATTTGATGTTACTATTGATAAAATCGAGTTTCAGACTACACGAAAAGAGTTTGAAGGAGATATTACAATGGTGATATTTCCTTTACTGAAAGTAATTAAAAGCAATCCTGTTGAATTAGGAAATAAAATCGGGAATTACCTGGTTGAAAATGTTACTGAAGTAGCGCGATTTAACGTGGTTTCAGGCTTCCTGAATATTGTTATCGCGGATAGTTACTATCTGGATTTCTTTAATGGAATAAAAGATAATACTAAGTTCGGATATGTAACACCAAATCCCGATGACCGTGCAATTATGGTTGAGTACTCATCGCCCAATACGAATAAACCCTTGCACTTGGGCCACGTTCGTAATAATTTGTTAGGATATTCTGTGGCTGAAATTATTAAAGCTTCCGGTAAAAAAGTATACAAAACCCAAATCATCAACGACCGTGGTATTCATATTTGCAAATCGATGCTGGCATGGGAAAAGTTTGGAAAAGGTGAAACTCCGGAGAGTTCATCTTTAAAAGGAGATAAATTAGTTGGAAAATATTATGTTGAGTTTGATAAAGCTTATAAAACTGAAATCAATCAATTAATTGAAACCGGTAAAACGGAAGAAGAAGCAAAAAAACAGGCGCCAATTATTATTGAGGCTCAGGAAATGCTTAAGAAATGGGAAGCAGGAGACGAAGAAGTAATGGAACTTTGGAAAAAAATGAACCAATGGGTTTATGATGGTTTCGCCACAACTTATGATAATCTGGGGGTTAATTTTGATAAATATTATTACGAAAGCAATACCTATTTATTAGGTAAAGATGTTGTTCAGGTGGGACTTGACAAAGGTGTTTTCGAAAAAGACCCGGATGGTTCTGTCTGGATTGATTTAACCGACGAAGGTTTAGATCGTAAAATTGTTTTGCGTTCAGATGGTACTGCGGTTTATATGACACAGGATATTGGAACGGCAATCCAGCGTGTAAAAGATATGCCGGATGTTGGCGGAATGGTTTATACAGTTGGTAACGAACAGGACTATCACTTTAAAGTGTTATTCCTTATTCTGAAAAAATTAGGTTTTGACTGGGCTTCGAGTTTATACCATTTATCATACGGGATGGTTGATCTGCCTTCAGGAAAAATGAAAAGCCGCGAAGGAACAGTTGTAGATGCTGATGATTTGATGCAGGATATGACAGATACAGCCAAACAAATTTCTGAAGATTTAGGAAAACTGGACAGTTATTCTGCTGAAGAAAAAGCTAAATTATATAAAACGATTGGTCTGGGTGCTTTGAAATATTATATCTTAAAAGTAGATCCGAAGAAGCGTATTATGTTCAATCCTGAAGAATCTGTTGATTTTGCCGGAAATACAGGCCCTTTTATTCAGTATACTTATGCGAGAATTCAATCTATAATCCGTAAAGCTGATTTTGATTTTTCTGCTAAAACTAATATTGAAAAATTACACGAAAAAGAGAAAGAACTGGTAAAACAACTTGAATTGTTTCCGGAAGTTATTCAGAATGCTGCTCAAAATCACAGTCCGGCCTTAATTGCAAATTATACTTATGACTTAGTAAAGGAGTATAATTCATTTTATCAATCGGTTCACATTTTAGGAGAAGCTGATTTGACTAAAAAGATTTTCAGGGTACAGCTTTCCCAGAAAGTTGCAGAAGTTATAAAAACTGCATTTACATTATTAGGAATAGAAGTTCCGGAGAGAATGTAAATTCAATAATATCAAAAAGAGCCGATAGTTAATCTAGTCGGCTCTTTTTTTATGCCTTAGTTTTTCGAATAGAAATTGTGGTAAATCTTAAAAATGTTGTAAACAAATTATCGTTTATAAAAAGATGAATTAAGATTAGCAGATATCAATTTTATAACTATGTTTACGGTAAGAAAATGATTTATAAATTTATCTAAATATAAATTGAAATTTGTCAATTCAGGAATAATATATCGAGGATGCTGAAAATCGTAAGAGTAAGCAATAATTTTAACCTAACATCAAATGATTAAAAAACAAACTTTTTTATTAATGCTTTTTTTAGCATGCTTCACCATTAATGCACAGGAATTGGTTGCGCCTTCTTATGGCTTTTCTCACAGTGAAACAGCCTATATTACTTTGGCAGATGGAACTGAAATCAATGGAACTATTAAAGACATTGATAGAGACGAGGGATTAATAGAGTATATAAAACTGCAGGACGGAGCAGGAAAAAAACATAAATTAAAACCGGAAGATATAAAATTCATGTATTTGCCACCAAGTGGACTTGATAACTTAGGAAAGAAATTAAATTTTGCTTCCGATTTCAAAAAATGGAATAATGAAAAACTAAACCAGACTTATTTAAATGATGGTTATGCCTATTTTGAAACTACAGATGTGAAGATTAAAAAGAAAAATTCTAAATTATTAATGCAGCTTCTTAATCCTTCATTTAGCAAGGAATTTAGAATTTATTGTGATCCTTACGCAAAAAAAACGGCTTCATTAGGAATTGGCGGAGTGAAATTTGTTGGTGGAGATATTAAATCTTTCTACGTGGCAAAAAAAGATGAGCCTGCATTTCTATTAAAGAAAAAAGATTATAAAAAAGAATTTGTACCATTATGGAAAAGCTGTGAAAAATTAATCGCAGAATCATCAGCAGATCCAAAATGGACTGATTTAACGAAGCATGTAATTACATATTCTGAGTGCGCAGAGTAATTTCTGTTTAAAAATAAAAAGAGCCGATAGTCCTAAAACTATCGGCTCATTTACAACTAACACAAACATTTTTATTTTACGAACTTGTCGATAATTACATCCGTTTCAGCCTTTGTAGCATCGGGTTTCAAATCAAACAAAAGTGAATAAAGCGCTTTCTTCTCAACTTTAGCCTCTAAATTTAAGTCCTTGTGCCTGTCAAAAACAGTTTGCCATTTATCGCGAACATTTTTCCAAAGTGCATTGTTTGCTGCCCACCATTTCTGACCTGCGATACATTTAATATCCGGAACTTTTGTGTAAACATCCAATCCTTTTTCTTGTGCTAACAAGACATCTTTTCCACTGCCATCTCTGATCAGTTTATCATTGTCCTGCTCATGATTCCATCCTGTAGCAGTAATTTCATGAATGTTTCTTCTTTTTAAAACATTATAATCATTACGTTTGGTATGCTCTCTTCTTGGTAAAGGTGCATCTGTAACATTTGTCCAATAATCTTTACCGTCAACATGAACCCATGTTGCAGAACCTTCATATCTTGGACTGTCATCTACCTGATATACTTTTTGAGTCCATTGTCCTTTTACGGCTTTTTTATCCAGTTTTTGATATTTCCAGGAAGTGTTTTTGTTGTAGGAATAAAGATCTGTGTTTTCGTAAAGCCAATCCTGTCTCCAGTGTTTGATGATCATGTCGTCGCTTACTATCAATAAGTGCTGCATTACAATTTTATTTGGAGTATCCTCTACTAATTCAACCCATTCCAAAGCAGATTCATGTTTGGTTTGTGAAGGTTTATAAGTAGCCGAATCCTTAGCATACTGAAAAGTTTCAGCAAAATTAAATTTCACTTCATAACATCCACACATGGATTTGATTGATTTAATGTCTTGCTGTTTTTTATCCTGACTGAAAACAGCACTGCAAGCTAAAGCCATAACGGCTGATAAATAGAGGCTTTTTGTGATCATAACTATTTTTTGGTTTAAATTTTTTTGGTAAATATATAAACTTTATTTAGAATAAATAAAAATAATAATGATATATTTGCGCTGTTATTAAGAATCAGTAAAAATAATGAAAATTAAAATTAACCTTTTTGCCTTGTTTCTCTTTTTTCAAATTTCATTTGCTCAGGAAATACAAAAAGATAGTATTTCTGTAAACGAGTTGTCAGAAGTTACGGTTACTACTGCTACAAGAACAGAAAGAGTTGTTTCCTCACTGCCATTGCCTGTTACCATTATTACATCGGAAGCAATTATAAAGTCAGGAGTTACCAGATTAAATGAAATTTTAAATGAACAAACCGGAATAATTTTAATTCCGGATGAAAGTGGTTTCGAGGGTATTCAAATGCAGGGTTTAGATGCAGCTTATACGATGATTCTTATTGATGGAGTTCCACTTGTGGGAAGAACTTCTGGAGTTTTGGATTTGTCAAGGGTTTCTGTTGGAAATATTGAGAGAATTGAAATTGTAAAAGGTGCTTCGTCAGCTTTGTATGGTTCAGAAGCTATGGGTGGGGTCATCAATGTAATTACAAAAAAACCAACAGGTGATATGTTTTCAGGAAGTCTTTCCTACAGATATGCGACATTTAATACTAATGATGTTAATGCGAATGTTCTTTGGAAGAAGAAAAAATTTGGAGCTAATTTGTTTACTAATTTTTATTCATCTGATGGTTATGATTTGGATAAAAGCACATCCCTGAAAAACGTAGAAGGATATTATAATACTACAATTCAGCCAAAATTATATTACGATTTTTCAGAAAATGTGAAATTAATTGTAAGCAATCGTTTCTTTAATCAGAAAGCGGATAATGCTGCTGAAATTGAATCTGAAATATATATTGGTGAAGCAAAAGAAAACGAATGGAACTCTCAAATCAAATTAGAACATAAATGGAATTCCAAAATATATTCTGAATATGAATTATATACTACCAATTATAAAAATGATTCCTTTTTAAAGGATGAAAGTAATGTGCTATTTGAACAGGCATATTATGACCAATGGCTTTTTAGACCAGAAATCAGAACAACTTTTTCAATAAAAAATGACAAATTAACTACAGGGGTTGGTTTAAATTATGAAACCCTGGACAGAACCTATTTTGATAGTAATGTAAATTTTAATTCTCAATATGTTTTTGTACAATATGATTATAACCCATCAGGAAAACTGAATATTCTTGCCGGATTCAGATATGATAATCATAGCGAATACGCATCGCAATTTAGTCCGAAACTAGCGGTGAATTATAAATTTAATAATAATTTCTCTTTAAAAGCTTCAATAGGTTACGGTTATAAAGCACCGGATTTCCGACAATTATTTTTCGATTTTACCAATCCGTCAGTTGGTTATACTGTTTTAGGGTATAATGTTGCGGAGGATCGCTTAAATGAATTTGAAGAACAGAACCAGCTTTTATCAAGAGTTGCAGGAATAAGTTTTGACAAAACATTAGAAGCTGAAAGTTCCATCAATTTTAATTTTGGAGGTTTTTACAAAAAAAACAAATTAAAAATAGATGTTAATGCTTTCTATAATTTGATAGATAATTTAATTGATACCCAGGCTGTGGCTCAAAAAATCAATGGGCAGAATATTTTTAGTTATACCAATTTCGATAAAATATTTACTTATGGTGTAGAATTTAATTCTACTTACAGTTTTACGAAAGAATTTGTTGTTTCATTAGGTTATCAGTATTTAATAGCAAAAGACAAATCGGTTCTTGATAATTTTGGAGAACACCAATATATCCGAAATTCACAATTACAAACGGTTGAAATTAGTAAATCAGATTATTTCGGATTATACAATCGATCGAAACATACAGCCAATATTAAATTCGCCTATACAATTCCGAAAATAAAAACGGATATCAATTTGCGTGTTTTCTACCGAAGCAAATACGGAATGTTTGATACGAATAACAATAACATTCTGGACAAATACGACAAATTTGTAAATGATTATTTTCTAACGAATTTATCAATCTCAAAATACATAACAGATAAATTAATGCTTCAGGCCGGATCCAATAATTTATTTGATTATAAAGAACCAACCCAGATTCCTAACCTTGCAGGAAGACAGCTTTTTGCAAGAATTCAATATAATTTTTAATTAATATTTATTTAAACACCTTTACCATGAAAACAAATTTTTTAAAACTGTCTCTTTTAGCATTAGTAATTTTTACAGCATCTTGCAGTAGTGACGATGACAATAAAACAATTCCAGCAGTAGAAACCAAAACAGTTTCTAATCTGAATGCTCCACAAACTGGAGGACAAGGACAGCCAGTTGGAGGTGAATTTACAAAATTCAGTTTTTCTCAAAATAAAGTTGTAACTGATGATAGCTGGGATATAGCTTTCAGAGGCACTACTATTATTGTTAACGGAGGAAGTAAAATTGGACTTACAGATGAACCGGAAAGAAAAGGACAAGGATCAGTTAGTATAGTTTCAGGTACATTCTCAAGCGTGACCGCATTTCCTGCAGCGTCAACTTTTACTCAGGATGCTTCTGCAATTTATGCAATTCCTACCGGAGGCGGAAATGGATGGTACGCATATAACTCAACAACTCATATAATTTCGCCTATAGCAGGAAAAGTATTTGTAGTGAAAACACATGATGGTAAATATGCAAAGTTTGAAATTTTAAGTTATTATAAAGATGCTCCGGCAACTCCAAATTATATGACTAGTGAATCACCATATTATACTTTCAATTTTGCTTATCAGGCTAACAGTACTACAACATTCTAATTAGAATAATAAACGAATATTAATTTTCGATTAGTTAGTAACTTGGTTTTTTTATTTTTTTTTTTTGGAAAGAGGTTAGTATTTATCTAACCTCTTTTTTTTGCTTTAAATTGATTTGAATTTTTAGAGTAAATAGTAAATTAAAACTTTAAACCTTTGCACCTCTGAATCTTTGAAACTTTCTAACTTTGTTCTATATTTGCAACTTCAAAAAAAACAATACTATGTTTGATAATTTAAGTGATAAATTAGATAAAGCGTTCCATATATTAAAAGGACACGGGAAAATTACAGAAGTAAACGTTGCCGATACCTTAAAAGAAGTTCGTCGTGCGTTATTAGACGCCGATGTTAACTTTAAAATTGCCAAAGATTTTACAACCAAAGTAAAAGAAAAAGCAATCGGTCAGGACGTTTTAACAACACTTCAGCCAGGACAATTATTGGTGAAACTGGTAAAAGATGAGTTGACTGAATTAATGGGTGGCGATGTTGCGGGAATTAATCTTTCAGGGACTCCATCTGTGATCTTAATGTCAGGACTGCAAGGTTCCGGTAAAACGACTTTCTCAGGAAAATTAGCCAACTTTTTAAAGACTAAGAAAAATAAAAAACCACTTCTTGTAGCGTGTGATATCTACCGTCCGGCTGCGATCAATCAGTTGCATGTTGTGGGAGATCAAATAGGTGTTGAGGTTTACTCAGAACCAGAAAATAAAAATCCTGTTGAAATTGCTCAAAACGCAATTAAACACGCAAAAGCAAACGGTTTCAATGTAGTGATTGTCGATACGGCTGGTCGTTTGGCAGTCGATCAGGAAATGATGGATGAAATTGCACGTGTTCATAAAGCAATTCAGCCTCAGGAAACTTTATTTGTTGTGGATGCCATGACAGGACAAGATGCTGTAAACACAGCAAAAGCCTTCAACGATATTCTGAATTTTGATGGTGTTATATTAACAAAATTAGATGGTGATACTCGTGGTGGAGCTGCAATTTCGATTAAATCGGTTGTAAACAAACCAATCAAATTTGTAGGTACGGGAGAAAAGATGGAAGCAATTGATGTTTTCTATCCGGATCGTATGGCGGAGCGTATCTTAGGTATGGGTGACGTTGTGTCGCTTGTAGAAAGAGCTCAGGAACAATTTGATGAAGAAGAAGCCAGAAAACTTCAAAAGAAAATCGCTAAAAACGAATTTGGTTTTGATGACTTCTTAACACAAATTCAGCAAGTGAAAAAAATGGGTAATATGAAAGATTTGGTTGGAATGATACCAGGTGCTTCAAAAGCCATGAAAGATGTAGAAATAGAAGATGATGCCTTCAAACATATCGAAGCAATCATTCACTCGATGACACCAGTAGAAAGAAGTAAACCCGCTATTATCGACGTAAAAAGGAAGGCCAGAATCGCTAAAGGTTCCGGAACGAAAGTCGAGCAGGTAAATCAGTTGATGAAGCAGTTTGAGCAAATGAGCAAGATGATGAAAATGATGCAGGGACCGGGCGGAAAAAACCTGATGAAAATGATGGGAGGCATGAAAGGAATGCCAGGCGGAATGCCGAGATAATAAAAAATAAAAGTTTCAAGTTTCAGGTTTCAAGTTGTGAGACTGGAATTTGAAACTTTTTTAATTCAATAAATAGTAAGTTTCACAAGTAACGTGAAACCTGAAACTTTAAACCTGAAACTAAAGAAAATGCAACTACTAGACGGTAAAAAAACATCTGAAGACATTAAAAACGAAATTGCAGCCGAAGTTCAATCCATAAAAGCAGCCGGAGGAAAAGTACCTCATTTGGCAGCCGTTATTGTTGGAACAAACGGAGCAAGTTTAACCTACGTAGGAAGTAAAGTAAAATCTTGCCAGCAAATTGGTTTCGATTCGACTTTAGTAGCGTTGCCTGAAGACATTACCGAAGCAGATTTATTAACAAAAATTAAGGAACTAAACGAAGATGACAATCTTGACGGATATATTGTTCAGTTGCCTTTGCCAAAACACATTAACGAAGAAAAGATTTTATTAGCAATTGATCCAGATAAGGATGTAGATGGCTTTCATCCAACAAATTTTGGAAGAATGGCATTAGAAATGGAAACATTTATTCCTGCAACACCGTTCGGAATCATGCAGTTATTAGAGCGTTACAAAGTAGAAACTGCCGGAAAACATACCGTAGTTATTGGAAGAAGCCATATCGTAGGCCGACCAATGAGTATCTTGATGAGCCGTAAAGGAAATCCGGGAGATTCAACAGTTACGTTAACACACAGCCGAACTAAAAATTTAGCCGAATTCACTAAAAATGCCGATATTATTATTACAGCTTTAGGAGTTCCTGAATTTTTAAAAGGGGATATGGTTAAAGACGGAGTTGTTATCATTGACGTTGGAATTACGCGTGTAGATGATGCATCAAACGCAAAAGGATATGTTATAAAAGGAGATGTTGATTTTGACGAAGTAAGCAAAAAAGCATCATTCATTACGCCAGTTCCTGGTGGAGTAGGACCAATGACAATTGCAATGTTACTTCAAAATACTCTTTTAGCCAGAAAAATCAGAAGCGCCAAAAATAAATAATTTGCTTAAATAATAACATAAAGCCTATTCGAAAGAGTAGGCTTTGTTGCTTTCTATTGGGCGTGACCGTATTTGCAAAAAGGCACACCACCCTTTTCGCATATTGTGCGCCTTTTTGCAAATACTGTCGGGCTATTCGCGCTACTTCAGTAGCCAGCTCCTATGCCTCACGCGATTCAATATGATGAAGGCTTTTTATTTCTTAAGGTTTTTTCAAAGTCTTTTGAGTACAATTTAAGCAATAAAAAAATCCCATTTTTAGTTTGTCAATTCAAAATAAAGTATAACTTTGCAATACAAAGTACTTTAATTATGAATCAGAAACATCAGGAAGATCTAGCGCATATACGTTCAATGATGGAACGCTCTTCAAGATTTATATCCTTAAGTGGGCTCTCAGGAGTATTTGCCGGCTTATCGGCATTAATAGGCGGCTTGTATGTTTATCAGCTGTTTAAGATTAATGGAATTGAATATTTTGCTGATGAAGTATATGGTAACAGAGTAATTACAATTCCATCAAAATTGGTTTCGGAACTGGTTGTGTCAGGAATCGTTATTTTAGTCTGTGCATTTGTTTTTGGAGCCATTTTTACAATAAGAAAAAGTAAAAAGTACAATTTACCAATCTGGACATCGGCGACAAAAAAAATGCTGTTTAATTTAGCAGTTCCATTAATGGCAGGTGGAGTATTTTGTTTGTCACTTTTATATCATAAAAATTATGGTTTAGTAGCACCGGCAACTTTACTTTTTTACGGATTAGCGCTTATTAATGCTGAGAAATACACTTTCTCTGATATTAAATATTTAGGGTATTGCCAATTGATTTTAGGAAGCATTTCTCTTTTTTATATTGGATACGGTTTAGTTTTTTGGATCATTGGATTCGGTATTTTGCATATCTTGTACGGACTAATAATGTTCAAAAAATACAAATAAACCAATGGGAATCATTGATAAACTAAATAAAGACTTCGAAAGCCGTGTCAGATTGGGAATTATGTCCATTCTGATGGTAAATGAATGGGTTGATTTTACTGAAATGAAGACACTGTTAGACATTACAGACGGTAATTTGGCAAGTCATTCATCAGCATTGGAAAAATCAGAATATATTGAAGTGAAAAAAGAATTTGTTGGCAAAAAGCCCAGAACATCTTATAAAGTCTCCGATAAAGGACGCGCGGCCTTTAAAGAGCATTTATCTTACCTTGAAAAATTAATGAAATCTTAAAAACCAAATTTTTTTGCCTAATTACTTTGAAAAACAAAGTGCTTTTAAATTTTAAATAATGAAAAAACTACATTTTATTTTAGCCAGCAGTTTAATTTTTATACTGCTTTTTTACGATCAGGGACTAGGGGTTAACTTTGCTATTTTCGGAATAGTGTTGACAGCGATGATCTGTTATTTCTTTCAGGATCGTTTTACTGGCCGTGAACATTTAATCCTGGTGGTAACTTCGGTTTTGTCATGTCTTGCTTTTGCCTGGTATGGTGATTTTGTATCGTTTTTAGCGTTAGTTTTATCTGTTATCTTTTTGCAATTCAAAATTCAGGAGCCTAAGCTGAAAACTTTGCAGGTGTTTCCGCTAATAGTTGTAAACGGAATTGCTTCTTTAGGGAGAATATTAATGTTTAGCCAATACCTTCCTAAAAGAAAAGTCAACAATGGTTTTACTAAAAAGCTGATCGCTTATTTTATAATTCCGGCCGTGTTTTTAGGATTGTTTTTTATTGTTTATTCATTTGGAAGTGACCATTTCTCCTCTTTGTTTACGGATTATTATTTAGATATTGACGTTTGGCAGTTGATTGTAATCAGCGGATTAGGATTCTACATTTCCTTCACTTTTTGGAATTACTGGGTACCGGAAGTTTGTTATGAAAAAAATGAATTACTGGATAATGATTTCAAAAATATAAGCGAAATTAAAAATCAAAATACATTTTCTTTCCTTGATATTGATTTCGAAAGAAAAAGCGGTGAGATTACTTTATTCCTTTTAAATATCCTGCTCTTGATTTTTATTATTACTTACAATTACGAACAGTTTTTTGAAGTTGTCAAAAAAACAAATTTAAGTTCTGATACACATGAAAGAGTAAATGCGGTTATTTTCTCAATTGTTATGGCTGTTGGCGTTATTTTATTCTATTTTAAAGGAGGATTTAATTTCGATTCAAAGGCAAAAAATCTAAAACGTTTAGCTGGAACTTGGATTATTTTAAATGGAGTTTTAATAATAAGCACAATTATTAAAAATTCAGAATATGTTTCGTTTTTTGGTTTGACTTATAAACGATTAGGTGTATATGCTTTCTTGTTTTTGGCAATAATTGGTTTAGTAGTTTCTTTTGTAAAAATTACTAAACAAAAAACAAATGCTTTTCTTTTCAATCATATGGTTTGGTATGTTTACGGTACAGTTCTGATCTGCAGTTTTGTCAATTGGGGAAATTTAATAACCCATTATAATATCTACGTAAATAAAGGAATTGAAGCAAGATTTTTGAGTAGTTTAAATTTCAATGATGAAATGCGAAGAGAATATTTTCAGACCAATAATCTGGATGGAGAATTAAATGAAATTTCAAAAGAAAGCGAAATTAGCAAATATGAGAATGAAAGTTTCTTATCTAAACCTTTGTATTATGAATTTTTGAAAAAATAAAAAAGCAGAAACCTACTAGAAGATTCTAGTAGGTTTTTTTATAACACATGTAATTAGAAAAGTGAATTAAATTTCGGTTCATCGTTATAAGGTAGAATATATCGATTAATGGATGTGATATTAAAACTTATTAAGAAATACTTTGTTATATTTGGATTTTAGATTTTCTGAATACAGCCCTTTTTGATGTTGTATAACTAAAATTATTTTAATATATCACTCAAATAAAACCAAAAAACATGTCAAAAACTACCTTAAAATCTTGTCCTGTAATTGTTAATCCGCCGGGAAATGAAATTCCTAAAAATTGTATTGATACTACTTTTGTTGGCGAAATAAAATTTCCTTTAAGGAAATCTAAAGAACTTTTCTCACCAGTGGCTGAAGCATTTTTCGTTGATGGAAATATTATTGTAAATGCAATTATTTACGTTGATTCAAAAGCAAAAAAAACAACAGAGTTTAGTGTTATCCAAAATTGTTATGTTGATATAGAAGGTGATCCTCAACTGCAATTTTTTGTATGTTATAATTTGGATGAAAAAGAAGCTTCGAAAAACTTTTGGGTTTATGAAGTCACATTTCAGGTTCAGCCAATAGATCCTTTTGATATATCAAAAGTAGAAACTTTACAGACTTTTCTTTGGGACGTAGATCCTGTTACTTCAAGGGGAACTGTTACTACAGTGAAGCGTGGGGCCTAAATTAGGCTAAAGTTTTGCTTTTAAAAACAGAAGAACGAAGGTTTATAATCTCTACCAGGGTTTTAGTTTAAGACATAAACCTTAGAATGTAACTATAAAATTATAATGACTAAAATAAAATTGTGTATTAATTACATAGTAATACTAATTCCTTTTTTTATTTACTCTCAAAATAATGCAGTTATTGATCAAATTTTTAATAATAAAGTTAAGGTAATAGCTAAAAAGTATAAAGAAGAAATTTATTTTTATAAAGCACAATCATTCTTTGTATTAAAGAAATGGGATTCAACCTTAGTTTATTCTATGAAGCAACTCAGTACGACTAAAAATGTTGAGCTAAAAGATTACTGTTATTATTTTAGAGCAATAAGTTTTAGAGAAAAAATACTTCATAAAGAAGCTAAAAAAGAGTTTGATAGAATATCAGATAATTTTCAATTTTATTATAAAGTAAAAATTAATTTAGGTGAAATCGCATTAGAACAAAGAGAATTTGAAACTGCACTACACTTTTTTTTGGAAATTGAAATACTTCCGGAAAACCAATTTTTCTATAAAACCAATGTTTTACATAATATAGGAGTATGCTATCTGCATTTAAAAAAATTTAATAAAGCCGAAAAATATTTATTTAAAAGTGCCAGGCTCCATGAGGTAGAAAAAGATTCCTTAATGCTTATAGGCTCTTATATGGATATTGCTAATTTATATTATATCCAATACAAAGACAATCAGGCAATACCATATTTTAAAAAGGCTTATTATCTTTCTAAAGAAATAAAATCATTTGAGTTAAAACAAAATGCGACTCTTAATATGGCTGTAGTTGAAGAAAATAGAAAAAATTTTTCTCTAGCTTTAACATATAGAAAAGAATATGAAACATGGAAAGATTCATTAAACGACCAAAATAAAGTCTGGGCGATTGCAGATTTAGAAAAGAAATTTGCAGTAAAACAGAAACAAAAAGAAGTTAATGTTCTGGCAGCTGAGAACAGAGTAAAAATAGCCCAAAGAAATGGGTTTCTAATTTCTTCAGTTTTGTTATTTGTGATGTTTATAGCAGGAGTTTATTTTTACAGGCAAAAAATTAAAAACAACAAAACAATCTTATTTCAAAAGAATGAGTTGGATGAATTAAATGCGACAAAAGATAAATTGTTTTCTATTGTTAGTCATGATTTAAGGTCTTCTGTAAATGCTTTAAAAACCAGTAACGGAAAATTAATTGAAAATCTGGAGAATAAAAATTATTCAGAACTTGATTTGTTGCTTCATAATAATAGTGCAATTGCAAACAGTGCTTATAATTTATTGGATAATTTGCTCAACTGGGCATTACTGCAAACACAACAAGCATATTTTTATCAGGAATCTCTTCATCTTGCCTCGATTGTTGAGCAAGTAGCACATAATTTAGAACCTTTGATGTCAGATAAAAACATAAATTTTAAAAAGAATGTTGCTACTGCAGCATATGTATTTGCAGATTTGGATTCGCTAAAGATTATTATTAGGAACTTTTTAGATAACGCAATTAAATTCTCTGAAGTAAACGGAACTATTCATATATATACGCATCCTTCGTCAGAAGAATTTTATCATTTGGTTATTGAAGATACTGGTTTAGGAATGAATAATTCAATTCGGGAAGAATTATTAAAAAATACTGTATTGCTCTCCAAAAAGAAAAACGACGATACCATAGGAACCGGATTAGGATTGCAGCTTTGTAAAAGCATGATTCAGAAAAACAACGGAACACTTGTTATAGAGAGTGAAGAGAACGTAGGAACTAAAATAATAATTGCCTTGCCAAAGTTTAAAAGCCATGGTTGATATAAATGTATTGATTATCGAGGATACTCGTGCAGAAAGTGATGCGCTTGTAAAAGTACTGATTGAAAACAATTATAATGTTGTTGGTGTTGCTGTTACTTACAATGAAGCGCTAAAATTGTTTTATGATAATACAATTGATATAGTAATTATTGATGTTTTTCTAAATGGTAAACCTGATGGAATCACTTTTGCAGAAACCATAACTATAGTGCCAAACGGATTAAAACCATTTGTGTTTTTAACCAACTCAAAAGACCGGCAAATTTTCGAAAGAGCAAAACTTACAAAACCTTATAGCTTTTTATTGAAACCTTTCAACGAATTAGAATTATTATATGCACTGGAAATGGCTGTAGAAAAATTCTACGACCAAAGTAATCTTCTTACAGGTAAAAGTCAAAATGCTGTGGTAAGCAGTGAATATCTTTTTATTAAAAAAAATAAAACACTCAAAAAAGTGAGAACAGAAGATATATCGTATGTAGAAGTTGAAGACAGATATTGTAATATTATTACCGAAACTGAAAAATTTGTAATTCTCATATCCCTGACCAAAATCCTTGAATTCTTAGACCCTCTAAAATTCATAAGAACGCATCGGAATTATATTGTAAACTCAAATAAAATAATAGAAATTATTCTTAGTGATAATTTAGTAATCTTAAAAGGAAATTATAATGTAACGCTTAGTGAAAAATATAAAGACCTTGTAAGTAAATTTAAAATTCTAAAATAACATCTGTTTCTAATTCAATCCTTCTTTTAAGAAGGATTTTTTCTGTCAAAATCTAATCTCTCATTTTTTCTTGTTTATAACAGTGATTTCTGGTCTTATGACATTTTTCTCTTTGTTTTTTTAGTAATGATTTAGTTTTACTATTGAAAATCAGATAATTGCTAGCGTAGTTTGGTTTTTGTTTTATCAGTGGAGTTCAGAATCCACTTAAAAAAACGAGGTGTAAACCGAAAAACCAAAAGAGTAGGTAATTAACCCATATTTAATATGCCAATAGATACTACCCCGTCCACAGTGGCGACAAATGCCTTACAAGCGTTACCATTTTCATCCCTTATAGGAGGTCCGTTAGATGCAGCAATCAAAGCACAAGCCATGGCTGCCAAAACAAGCTGGGAATTTATTCAGCAAGTTGGTCTTAATGAAGATAAAGCAACCGGGAAAAAAGAGGCAGTAAACGTTACGTTTTACTACAATAAAAACGGACAAATGACAAAGCTAATCGTTCCATTATTAACAATTGTTCCTATTCCTTACATTGCAATAGACGAGGTACAAATTAATTTTAAAGCTAATATTTCAGCTTCATCTTCATCAGTTTCAGAAACGTCATCTTCTGAAGCTACAGATGCAGGTGGAAGTGCTAAAGCTAGTTTTGGATATGGACCTTTTAGTGTTTCTGCGGAGTTCAAAGCTAATTATTCAAGTAAAAAAGATTCAAAGGCGTCAGAAGAATCTAAATATTCAGTTGAGTATACAATGGACGTCCAAGTACATGCAGGACAATCTGATATGCCGGCAGGACTAGCAACGGTTTTAAATATTCTGCAATCAAGTATTACAGATGCAAACTCAAAAGGTACATTTACTTTTTCTCCTGCAAATCCTCAGGTTGATGCCGCTACTTTAGCAAAAGACGGAAAATTTGCTATAGGAATTACAGCCAATATCAGAAATTCAAATGGACTTGTTCTGGCAGGTGAAAAAGTGACTTTTACACCAGGAACAGGAAAAGCAATTACTTTCGATGCTATACCTGAGCAAACAACTGATGATAATGGAAATGTAACTTTTAGCGTTACTGGAACATTATCTGATTCAGCAAATCCTTATAGTGAAGCAGTAAGTTTTGCGCTGGCAGACGCTAAACAAGGATTAAGTGCATCTGGTGTCCTTTCTTTTGTTGGTCAGTTACCGGCTTAATTTGATTTAACCTTAAATACGTATAGCCATGACAGTGGAAAATTTATTTACAGATGTTCTTAATAACCTTGTGGATGCACAGTATGAATCTTACGTATTTTCTCATAGACTAGGTGAGCGGGATTACAACCTGCTCCCTATTCCTACAGCTGAAATAAAAGAGATTACTTTAGATGTAAACTATGCTTACGAGAAAAAAGATGAAATAGGATTTAAAGAAAGTTTTGATACCATACTAATCTTTAACAAAATGAAAAGATTGTTAAAAAAGTCTTTAGTACGATATCAAAAGAAAATTATGGATGAAATTGATTTATCTCCACAATCTTCAAATGAAAAATGGATTGAAATAAAAAAAAATCTTTCATCCGGAAAACTCATCGATTTTATGCTGACAGATATTAAAACACCTTTTATTGATGAGCTTGAAAACGTTCTTAATAAAACAACAGAAAAGGATCAGCAATACTATCAAATAGTTATAAATACACTTATACCTCTTGTGAAAAGTACAATAGAACGAAATGTCTTGAACCATCCTCATATGGTAGCGTTTAATAAAGAGATAAGTTTGGATGATACTTCTGATAAAATTAAAGTTAATCTCGACAAGCATATTCAGGAAATTGATGATTCTGTTAAGTCTTCTGTAAAATATATTCCAAAAAGCTTAAATATAATTGTTGATGCACATGTTCTTAAAGAACTTCCGCCTGATGCAATACAAAAGGCAAAAGTAGTTATGAAAATGCGTAATATAATGGTAGAAAGGGTACCGCCACAATCATCAGAAAAATGAGAAAAGGTTTATATAGTACAGGGGCCACCAAATTAAAAAATATTTTTCTGGCTCCGCTCGAAGCAGTTATTCAGGCAGATATTGATTTATCGGAAAGAATAACCCAGTTTATAATGAACTATGGATTTGATAATTGGCATGAGAAAGGGAAAATGCCAAAACTAAAAATGGTAAGCTTTTCATACGTAAACGACCAAGGAAAAATTGAAGTTTTTAGCTTACCTGTATTATCCTTAATTCAACTTCCTCTGTTGAGGATCAAAGATGCTCATTTTGACATGAAAGTTAAGATGATAACAGTAGATATAGATGAACAGGCAGAACCACCTTCATTATTAGATGAAGATGCAGATCTAAAACCTAAAATATCCCAGAGACAATCCGGAATAAAAGCATTTTTAACTCCAAGTACATCAAGTAATATGGAAACTATGAAATCCAATATGAAAGTAAGGCTCAACATGGTTGATGGAGATATGCCCGGAGGTATTATTCAGCTATTAGCAATGATGGGTGAAATTAACAACATAAAAGAAATAGAGTTATGAAAAATTCAAAACCCAAAGATGAACATAACGGACTTGAATGTCCAACATGCAGATTCAAGATTAAGTTTACAATGATGGATCTCGTTATGAAAAAAAATATTAGCTGCCCTTCGTGCCAGTTATCACTAAATATGGATGTTCCCGTTGACATGAAACAGCATCTTCAAGAGATTTCGTTAGCAGAACAAATGGTGAGAGAATCGAGTAGCTTTTCCAGATAATCTAAAATAAATTAATAATAATAAAAAAATGATAATGAAAATAAATAGCTTATTAGAAGAAAATGTGTTTAAACCAATTCCAGGAAATAATCCTGTAAGTGTAAAAGATACTTCAATAGCACCCTATAAAAATATTGGATTATTAATTACGGTATATCCTAGTAGTACTCAAGAATTTATTGGAACCGCTACATTAATTGGTAAAAATGATGGAGATGAAGAGAGTTTATATTTGTTAACCTGTGCCCACAATCTATATTCTAAAAATAGGGGTGGAAAAGCAGTTAGTGTTAAATTTATAAGAGCTAGTAATGTTCCAACGTTACCTTTTGCAGAAGTAACTGCAGAAGAATGGCATTATCCAATTGCATATGAAAGTGTATCAATACCGGATGATATTCCCTTGAGATTTTTAAATGAAAAACTCATTGAAGAAGATATTAATCTTGATTATGGTATAGTAAAATTAAAAAAGGTAATTAAACCTGGAGGAACTCTTCCGTTTGTGGATGTAAAAACGGACGAGCAACTTATCGATAAACCAATACAGATTAATGGATATGGATGGTTTAATGAAGCGATGTCAGAAGCAAGAGGAAACTTAACCGAAGTCGAGCCCTTAAGTCTTCGTTACCCTATTTCAACAGTAAAAGGAGCGAGCGGATCTGCGTTGGTACTCAACGGTACAACAGAAATAATAGGAATTCATACTCGAGAAACAGATGATGATCTAAATAAGGGTGTACGTATAACACAAGAAGTGAAAGATAAACTCCTAGGTTGGATGCAGTAATTTTAATAATTAAAAAAAGGGGCACTGTATAAAGTGCCCCTTTTGATTTCTATTTAATAATCCCCTTTTTTCTTAAATCTTGGATCATGTTTTGAGATGAATTCTGTTCGGCGTGTTGGGGATTCAACCTTTGGCAAGCTTGCTTCCTCAGTTTTGCTGGAAGGTTCAATTAATTCGTTTAGTTCTTTAATTTCTGCATCAGTCAAATCACGATAACGGCCAATAGGAATATCTAGTGAAATATTAATAATTCGGATACGTTTTAAGGCTGTAACTTCATAACCCAAATATTCACACATTCTTCTAATCTGGCGGTTTAATCCCTGGGTCAAAATGATTTTGAAGATGTATTTGCTAATTTGCTCTACCTTACATTTTCGGGTTACTGTGTCTAAAATAGGTACTCCATTACCCATTCGCTCAATGAAACGATCCGTGATTGGTCGGTTTACAGTTACCGTATATTCTTTTTCGTGGTTGTTTCTGGCGCGTAAGATCTTGTTTACGATATCACCATCATTGGTCATGAAAATTAATCCTTCACTGGCTTTGTCCAATCTTCCAATCGGAAAAATACGTTTAGGATAATTGATGTAATCCACAATATTGTTTCGAACTTCAAGATTGGTAGTACATTCTATTCCAACTGGTTTGTTGAAAGCCAGATACACCAACTTTTCATGTTTTTCCACAATTAATTTTCCGTCTATCCTTACTTCGTCATTTTGAGAAACTTTGGTTCCCATTTCCGGCACAACGCCATTTATAGTTACGCGTCCTTCTTCAATCAATTTATCGGCTTCACGACGGGAGCAATAACCGGTTTCTCCAATAAATTTATTCAGACGTTTTAAATTCTCTTCCATATTGCAAAAGTAGTCAAAATTTAGACTTCTTAGATTTTAGATTGTTAGACTTTTAAAAAACTAAAAATTCATTTTAGTTTGAACCTCAGAATATCAGAAAAGCCTTTGGAGCCTTGGAACTTGTTATTTATTATGAAAACCTATGCTGTCCTGTGGTGTTTCTTTTCTGTCGAACATTCCGTAATCGCGAACCATGCTGGCAATTCTTAAATGATAATCTTTAAATATTTCATTTCTTCCTTTTGCCTGCGCATAACGATGCATTTCGAGATTTCTCCATTGCTGAATACTCTCCTCATCTTTCCAGAAAGACAGAGACAAAACTTTTTCGGGATCGCTAAAACTCTGAAAACGTTCAATTGATATAAATCCTTCAATGCTGTTTAATTCCGGTCGAAGATTTGCGGCGATATCAAGATATTCTTCTCTTTTCCCTTCATTCGGAATTACTTCAAAAATTACAGCTATCATATTTTAGACTTCTTAGATTGTTCGATTTTTAGGCTGCCAGATATTTTTATAAATGTAAAAAAGTTTTTATTTAAAGTAATGCCTGTTCTTTAAATTACATTTGTTCAGCAAATAAAAACTCCATCACTTTTTGGTATAATTCATCATCATGCATGCCGTGCCCCAAACCTTTGGTTTCGATAAACTGGCTGTTTTTCCAGTTACTTGCAATTTTTTTTCCTTCTTCAAAAGAAACTATGTTGTCTGAAGTATCATGGGCAATAAACCCGGAAACATTAAATTGTGATGCGAATTTTTGTCCGGAAAAATCTTCGAGTTTAAAGTTAAAATGTGTAAGAAAACGATTTTCCAGAAGAGAAAACATCCTGGTATTAAGACTTAACATCGAAACATAATTGTCTATCAAAGTTTTCAGATCTGATGGAGCTCCCAGAATCACCATTTTATTGATACTGGTATTGGGAAATAAATATTGATGGTAAACGCAGGCTGCGCCGCCAATTGAATGACCAATAATAATAGTAGGCTGATACTTTTCTACCGCTTTGTTAATGAATTCTGCGTAAAGCGGAACATTGAATTCCCTACCGCTGCTTTGTCCATGAGCGGGAGCATCGATAGCAATTATAGTGCTTCCTGATTTCTGAAGGTGAGGCAGCGTCTTTTTCCACCTCGAAGAATTACTTTCCCAACCGTGAACGAGTAAAATTTTAGTTTCGTTTCCTTTCCAGACATAAGTTTGAAAATGATGGTCATTATGGTGAAAGGTTTCTGTTTCTGTATTCCTGAGTATTTTAGGAAGTTTTTCCTTTTGCAGCCTCCCAATTCTGGGCTGGCTGAAAAGTGCATAAGAAAGAGCAACAGCTTTCTGTGGACGTACATAACTTAGGAAATTAATGTATTGCCCAACCGATTTTAGTGTAATAAAACGAATTCCTTTTTTAAGTCCCAAAACAAATTAATTTTATGGTAAAAAAAAGTCCCGATGTTGATCGGGACAATTTATTTAGATACTTGAGAACAATTGTTCCATTTTTTCTTTCTCTTCATCAGCAAGTACGCTGTCAACCAGAATTCTTCCTGAGTGCTCATCAGTGATGATTTTCTTTCTGGAAGCGATCTCCACCTGAGTCTGTGGCGGAATCGTAAAGAACGATCCTGCAGAAGCTCCTCTTTCAATAGAAACTACAGCTAAACCGTTACGAACGCTGCTTCTGATTCTGTTGTAAGCTGCTAACAATCTTTCTTCAATCTGTTCAGAGTATTCAGCCGATTTCTCAGTTAAGAATACTTCTTCTTTTTGAGTTTCAGCCATGATAGCATCCAACTCAGATTTTTTATGTTTTAAATGATTGCTTTTAGCTTCTAATTTTTCTTTTAAGTTAGAAATTACTTCTTTCTTATGTTCGATAGAAGCTTTCATTTCTTTGATTTGCTTTTCAGCCAATTGAATTTCCAATTCCTGAAACTCAACCTCTTTAGTCAAAGAATTGAATTCTCTGTTATTACGTACTGATTCTTGTTGTTTTGTGTATTTTTTGATAACCTCTTTGTGTTCATCAATAGCGTTTTTCTTAGATTTGATAAGATCCTCAACTACTTCAAGTTCACTTTTCAGTTTTTCTGAACGCGTGCTTAAACCTGCAACTTCATCTTCTAAATCTTCAACTTCTAACGGAAGTTCTCCTCTTACGTTTCTGATTTCGTCAATTCTAGAGTCAATAAGCTGTAAATCGTAAATTGCTCTTAACTTGTCCTCAACACTTAATTCTTTCGTATTCGCCATATTCTATAAGTACTTAACTGGATTTGTATTTTCTTCTGATAAAATGATGGCAAAATTAAGGATTTTTTTCTGAAGATAATCAACAATATAGTTTTTTGTATAGCGTTCACTCTCAAAATGACCAATATCTGCCAAAAGTAACTTGTTTTCAGCTTCATAAAACTGATGGTACTTTAAATCAGCAGTTAAAAAAGCATCGGCTTCTGCCATAATTGCGTTTTTGATGGCAAAACTTCCGGATCCTCCCAAAACGGCAACTTTCTTTATTTTTTTTCCTGTGAAGGCTGAATGACGAATACCATCGGCGATCATTTTAGCTTTCACGAAAGTGAGAAAATCTTTTTCATCCATTTCAGATTCTAGTTCCCCTACCATTCCTAAACCTATATTTTGATGTGAATTTTTTAAATCATAAATTTCATAAGCGACTTCTTCGTAGACGTGATTCGCAAAAAGCGCTTTTAAAATCCTGGATTGAAGATGTTTTTCAAAAGTTACTTCGATTTTTATTTCTTCAGTTTGGGTCAATTCATGACGTTCACCAATTACAGGATTACTTTCAGAATTGCCTTTGTAAGTTCCAATTCCATTAGAATTAAAACTGCAATTATCATAATTTCCGATAGTTCCCGCACCTGCATCAAATAAAGCCTGACGTACTTTTTGTGCATTTTCAGGAACCGTATAAGTGACTAACTTTTGAATGAAATTCTGTTTCGGAATTAAGACTTCAGTATTTTTCAAACCTAAAGCATCACAAAATATTTTATTGACTCCTTGTGAATGATTATCTAAGGCAGTATGAACAGCGTAAATGGCAATATCATTTTTAATGGCTTTTAGAATAGCGCGTTCAACATAATTTTTGCCGGTTATTTTTTTGATTCCGGAGAATAATATCGGATGAAAACAAACTACCAAATTGCAGTTTTTGGTAATAGCTTCTTCA
>Ga0247805_1000310_pt1 | contig 26844 bp, 25 predicted proteins | sample UWRJL044104R1_FD_180930 | JGI IMG/M metagenome (GOLD analysis project Ga0247805, IMG submission 180930) | Plant litter microbial communities from Arlington Agricultural Research Station in Wisconsin, United States - UWRJ-L044-104R-1 | ecosystem: Environmental > Terrestrial > Plant litter >... | reverse complement strand
TTCCGCTTGAACCACCAAAAATAGACTGTCCTGAAACTCCTAAATACAAATCGACCAAAACTAATCCTGGTACAAAGTATTTAGCTTTTATAGGTACTGGAATAAACATTAAAGCCAATTCTGCATTCGGAAACATGAAAGCAAAAGCAACTATAACACCATAAATGGCACCTGAAGCACCTACAACCGTTCCTGCAAAAGCACTAATGAAATTTTGGTATTCTGATGGCGTCAAGATAGTTTGCCATTGTGTATTAATTTTACCCTCATTCAACAATTGTAAAATTTCAGATTTCTTAAAACCATTTTCACCTAAAATACTAACAGCATCATTAAAATAATAATAGTTGATTCCGGTATGCAATAACGCTGCACCTAAACCACAAGAAATGTAGAAGAAAAGGAACTTTTTCCCTCCCCAAAAATGTTCCAATGCCGAACCAAACGAATACAAAGCAAACATATTAAAGAAAATATGCATAAATCCGCCGTGCATAAACATGTGAGAGATAATTTGCCACCCATGAAATGCCTCATTTTCTGGAAAATACATAGCTAACATTTGGTAAGCAGGGTCGCCCACCGCCAATGTCCCAACAAAGAACAAAATATTAATTATTAGTAATTGTTTTACTGTTTCGGTAACATTCATCATAGTGCAAATTTTTTATCTATATCTTCCACACGCATTGTGATGAAAGTTGGTTTTTGAAAAGGAGAAACATTTGGATCTTTGCAGGCAAAAAGTCCGTTTACTAAATTTTCCTGTTCTTTTATCGTTAAACTTATTCCTGTTTTTACTGCTAAACTCTTTGCCATCGACTTAGCAATAGTATCATTTTGACTAAAACTATTCTCTGGAATTCCATCTTGCAAATCACTCAATAATTGCTCTAAAACCATCGAAATTTCACTTTCGGTCACATTCACCGGGATTCCTGAAATTACCACATGATCATCATTGGTCTCTTCGAAAACAAATCCTGTATTGACAAGAGAAAGCTTTAATTCGTCAATTAATTCCATTTCGTTTGACGAAAAATACAAATTCAACGGAAACAACAATTGCTGGCTCGATGCCTGATGTACTGTCATATTGGTCAAAAATTGTTCGTACAAAACACGCTGATGGGCGCGTTGCTGATCCACAATAACCATTCCTGATTTTATAGGCGAAACAATATATTTTTTATGAATTTGATAGACATTCTGAACCGCGTGCTCTACTTCTTCGTCATTAAATAGCGAACCTGTAACTTCTTCGCTTTCGAATGAAAATTCGTTACTTTCAGTTGTAAAATCAGTTTCTACTTCTTGCTTTAAACCCACATACAAACTTTCCCAGTTAGCAGTAGCAACTGGTTTCTTGTAGCTTGAACTAGAACCTGAACCTGAACTAGCATAATGTTTATTGACTTTATCATCCGAAAACGGATTAAAAGTACTATCAACCTGAATAGTAGGAACTGCTCCTTCCAAATCTTTATAATGATAAGGCGTATCCAAATTAGCATCTCTTTCGAAATCCAAAACGGGTGCCACATTAAACTGTCCTAAACTGTGTTTTATCGAAGCCCTTAAAATGGCATACAACGCACTTTCATCATCAAACTTAATTTCAGTTTTCGTAGGATGAATATTGATATCAATAGAATTAGGTGGAACTGATAAATACAAGAAATAACTTGGTTGGGCTCCTTCTTTTAAAATTCCGTCATAAGCAGCCATCACCGCATGATGCAAATAGCCACTTTTTATAAATCGATCATTGACAAAGAAAAACTGTTCGCCTCTATTTTTTTTAGCAAATTCAGGTTTGCTAACAAATCCCTGAATGGTTACAATTTCCGTTTCTTCCTGAACAGGAACCAATTTTTCATTGGTTTTTCCAGAAAAAACATTTACCACACGCTGTCTTAATGTCGAAATGGGCAAATTATACATTTCGCTGCCATTGTGATAAAAAGTAAAATGAATATTGGCATGAGCCAAAGCCACACGTTGAAATTCATCAATAATATGTCGGTATTCCACCGTGTCCGATTTCAGGAAATTACGTCGGGCAGGAATATTAAAAAACAAATTTTTAACCGAAAATGAAGTTCCTTTAGGCAAGACCGCTGCTTCCTGAGAAACAAACTTACTTCCTTCAATAACAATTTGCGTTCCTAGTTCTTCCTGATCTTGCTTGGTTTTCATTTCCACATGAGCAATCGCAGCAATTGAAGCCAAAGCTTCACCACGAAAACCCTTGGTATGCAAAGTAAACAAATCTTCGGCATGACGGATTTTAGAGGTTGCATGACGTTCAAAACACAAACGTGCATCGGTAACATTCATTCCTTTTCCATTGTCAATTACCTGAACCAAAGATTTTCCAGCATCTTTTATAATCAATTTGATATCTGTTGCATTGGCATCTACTGCATTCTCAAGCAATTCTTTGACCACCGAAGCAGGTCTTTGAACCACTTCTCCAGCAGCAATTTGGTTGGCAACATGATCAGGAAGTAATTGGATTATACTCGACATTTTTTTAGGATTCAGTTTTCAGTAATTAGCACTTAGAAAATAACCAAGCCCAGCAAATTTAATAAATTTCTAGCGTCTTTTAGGCTATCTTAAGTCATAAATAAAACAAAAAAACCTATACCATTTGGCTAGAATAGTATAGGTTTCATTTTGAATTATTTAGTTTTTATTCTTTTAATTCTAAAGGAGTTCCTTCATCTAACTGTATCGCTCCCGAGGTCAACAAATTCTGGCTTGCATATTCATGTGTCAACGAAGCTTGCTGACGAATATAAGCCATTTTTATAGCTGCAATAGCTGCTTCAGTTCCTTTATTACCGTGAATCCCTCCGCTTCTATCAATAGATTGTTGCATGGTATTGTCAGTCAAAACACAGAAAATTACCGGAATATCGGTTTGTACATTCAAGTCTTTAATTCCTTGTGTTACGCCTTCACAAACAAAGTCAAAATGCTTGGTTTGTCCCTGAATTACACATCCAATTACAATAACTGCATCTACTTTTTGAGTTTGCAGCATTTTTTTCGCACCATAAATCAACTCAAAACTTCCAGGAACATTCCATCGAATGATATTTTGAGCAGGTACTTCATTGTCTAAAAAAGCATCTTCTGCTCCTTTATACAAACCTTCTGTGATGTTGTCATTCCACTCTGAAACTACAACTCCAAAACGAAAATCTTTCGCACTTGGAAGTGTGCTTTTATCGTAAACTGATAAATTTTTATTAATCGTTGCCATATCAAATTTAATTTTTTTAGACTTTCAATTTATAAATAAAAATTGGTGATTACAAGTATTTAATTCCTTGCAATCACCAAAATTTTTAAATGCGATTTTATGTTATTGAGATAAACCAATCAATCCTTCTACAGAAGCTGCTTCTGGTGAATTCTCATATTTCTCTTTAATATCTGTAAAATATTTCAAAGCATCTTCTTTCTTTCCTAATGCTAAAGCTGTTTTTCCAGCTTTCAACAAGAAACGTGGCGTTGTAAAATCATTTTTATTTGATTCTGCTGCTTTTACATAATTTTCTAAAGCTTCTTTTGGTTGCTTGTTTTCAGAATAAGCATCTCCAATAGCTCCTTTTGCCAAAGCACTTAAAACAATATCATCCGATTTGAATTTACTTAAATAATCAATTGCTTCAGTGAATTTCCCAGTATTCAAATAAGCAACACCAGCATAATAATTTGCTAAATTTCCAGCTGAAGTTCCTGAATATTCTTCAGCAATTTTAATGAATCCAAATTTCCCTTCAGAACCATTCAATGATAACTTATATAATGAATCACTTGCAACACCATTACTTGCTTGTTCAAAATTTTGTTGAGCAACAAACATTTCGCTAGCCGCTTCATCTTCTTTAGGACCAGCAACAAATTTTTGATATGCTACATACCCTACAGTAAACAAAGCAATAGCTCCTACTATACCAATAATGATTTTTTGATTTCTAGCAACCCAGTCTTCCGTTCTTGATGCAGTTTCGTCTAATTTAGAAAAAACCTCAGCAGTTGTACTGTTTTTTTCGTCAATTACTACTTGTTCTTCTACTGCTTCTTTAACTTCTTTCTCTTTTGGTGCTTTATATCCTCTTTTATTGTACGTAGCCATTTAAAAATAATTTAGTGAACCGCAAAAATAAAATTTTTATTCAAACCCACACATAAAAACTCATATTTTATATCTAAATCGAAAATATTTTTATTTTAAGGATTTTTAAACAATTAGACGCTCATATTTTTTAATACAGAAAAGTTCCAAAAGCCATTTATATCGATATTTTTCAATAATTTGCAGCCAGTTTTAAATGCTCAGGCAAAAACAGCAAATTCCTCAATACCAGTACCACTTCAATGTATTTAAAAAAAATATCTTTATTCAATTATAAAAATTTTTCGGAAGCCAGTTTTGAGTTTGACGGCAAGATCATCTGTTTTGTAGGTAAAAATGGTATCGGAAAAACTAATGTTCTGGACGCTATTTACCATTTGTCTTATGGAAAAAGCTATTTCAACCCGCTGGCGGTTCAAAATATCAAACATGGCGAAGAGTTTTTTGTAATTGATGCTGAATTCATCAAAAATGAAAGAAGCGAACAACTGGTTTGCAGCCTGAAAAAAGGGCAAAAAAAAGTATTGAAGCGTAATGGCAAAGCCTACGATAAATTCTCAGATCATATTGGATTCATTCCGCTGGTTATTATTTCGCCAGCCGATAGAGATTTAATCATTGAAGGCAGCGAAACCCGCCGAAAATTCATTGACAGCATTATATCCCAACTTGATTCGCATTACTTACAACAACTGATTCAGTACCAAAAAGTAATGAGTCAACGCAACGCCTTGTTGAAATATTTTGCCTTGAATCATATTTTTGACAATGATACCCTTTCTATATATAATGAGCAATTAAGTGGTTTTGGAAAATATATTTTCGAAAAAAGAAAAGAATTTATTGCCGAGTTTATTCCTATTTTCAACAAACACCATCATACGATTACAGATTCGCAAGAATCAGTGCAATTAGTATATGAAAGTCATTTGTTTGAAAATGATTTATTGACACTTTTACAAGAAAACATCAATAAAGACCGCGCTTTGCATTATACCAACGTAGGGATTCACAAAGATGATCTGGCTTTTGAAATTGACAATCATCCCATAAAAAAATTTGGTTCACAAGGCCAGCAAAAATCTTTTTTGATAGCTTTAAAACTCGCACAATTTGAATTCCTGAAAAAACAAAGCGGCGTAAAACCCATTTTATTATTTGATGATATTTTTGATAAATTGGACGAAACCCGAGTAGCAAAAATTGTCGAAATGGTCAATTCAGACACTTTTGGTCAACTTTTTATTTCAGATACACATCCTGAACGTACTGAAGCTATTGTAAAATCGACGTTGCAATCTTATAAAATATTCAACTTATAATTTTTTAAAATCCAATTTCGTAAAAAGGAAACTGAAATAACTAACCCTAACAAAAAAGCTGTTTAAAAATTCAAACAGCTTTTTTTAGGACTATGGAACTATTAAAAATTATTCTTTTATCATTCCAGTTCCAATCATTTGAAGCTTTCCAGCAATAACAATACTACCTGCACTATTTGGAGCTGTCCTTACCGTTTCAGAATCATTTGCAACACCAATAGAAATTGTTAATTGATTGTTACTGATAATAACTTTATCGGTAGCAATTTTAGAACTCGGTTTTTCTTGTTTTTTTATGGTTATTAAATAAGTACCATCAACAGCAGAATCAACTGTACCAGTATATTCTCTATCAACATTTAAATCTCCTTTTACTTTAATAGTAGCATTATTCCCCGATTTTACAACTGTAACTTTTGCATTGTATATGTACCCTAAAGCTGTTTGAGGATCATCTGTGACTTGAATATTTCCAGAAAATGTACCAAGATTATCTGAACCTGCGTCTGTATTAGAATCATCATCATTACTACAACCAGACAACATTACTACAAGCAGACACACAAAAATTTTACTAAGATTTTTTTTCATTTTTTAAAAATTTAAAGTTTAACGCATTTTTTAATAAAACTTAAACTAATAAAATTTAAAAATATTGTCTACTTTCATTAACTTTTTAACCAATTACTATAATTATTTGATATAAAATAGATTGTCATTATATTCTATAAATGGAATTTTCTATTCATCAAATACTATAAAAACAGAAGTTTCTGGTGTCTGTTTTTTGAAAAAACAAACAATTTTAATTCTACTTTTATAATACGTTCAGACTGTATAAATATTGTGGTTAAAAATTCTATAAACTAAAAGTAAAATGCATTAAAGTGTCTCGTTTTAACTATTTTTGATACTATTAAAACTCAAATTCGATGGAATCTAAAATCTTATTCTCGTTAATCTTTTTATTCGCATTATTTTCTGGTAATGCACAAACAGCTACAAAAATTAAGACAGTTGAAGTTGCTGCTTTCGCAAAAGAAATAAAGACAACTCCAAAACCACAAATTCTGGATGTTCGCACTCCCGAAGAATTTGCCGGAGGACATATTGACAACGCTACTAACATAGACTGGCAAAACGAAAATTTCGTAAAAAACACCGAAAATCTGGACAAAAACAAACCTGTTTATGTGTATTGCAGAAGCGGAAAACGAAGCCTAAAAGCCTCTGAAAAACTAGAAGAATTAGGTTTCAAAAAAATATACAATCTGGACGGCGGCATACTAAAATGGAATGCCGAAACAAAAACAGCACAATAAAACCAAAAGCCATCATTCATGCTTACAAAAGAATCAATCCAATTTTTAGACGATTTAAAAGCCAACAATAACAGAGATTGGTTTCAGGATAATAAAAAACGATATGAAGTTTTTAAAAAAGATTACCATCAGTTAGTTGCTGATTTTCTGGACACCATGAAACCTATGGATCCTGCATTAGAAATGCTTGAAGTAAAAAATTGTACTTTTAGAATCAACCGTGACATTCGGTTTTCTAAAGACAAATCGCCTTATAAATCGCATTTGGGTGTTTGGTTGTCTTCTGGTGCTAAAGGACTCAATCGGGCGGGATATTATGTTCACATCGAAAAAGGAGCTTCGTTTATTGCTGGCGGTTTTTATTCGCCAGAAGCCGATGACTTGAAAAAAATACGAAAAGAAATTGCCTTTTTCTACGAAGATTTAGAAGCCATTTTGAACGAGCCCAATTTCAAAAAAGAATTTAGCGATTTCAATCGAAATGAAAAAAGTATGCTCAAAAATCCGCCAAGAGGTTACGAAAAAGATCATCCTGCGATTGAATTATTAAAATTAAAAAGTTTCGAAACCGTTCAAAAATTCGATATTTCCGAAGTGACTAAAAAAGATTTTGTTTCGAAAATGAGTCAAAAACTAATTCTTTTAAAACCTTTAAACGAATTTATGAATCGCGCTTTAGAAACAGAGGAGTTTTAAAAACAATGCTAAAATTTCGCCACTAATTCACATAAAATATTTTGCGAATTAGTGGCTAAAAACTTCTTTAATGAAAAAAAGAAAAATACTTTTTCTTGGAGAATCCTACCGCGCTGATGCCATTACCTGGACCAATGGCTTAAAGGAATTCGGTGATTTTGAGATTATCAATTGGGAATTGCAAACGCCTAACAATTCGTTGTTCAATAGAATGTTGCGAACACTTGAATTTATCTTCGCTCCTATTGCTATTCGGAAAATAATCCGCCAACAAAAACCTGATATGATTATTGCCGAAAGAACTACCAGTTATGGATTTCTTGCAGCACTTTCAGGTCTATTACCTTCCGCTATTGCACAGCAAGGCAAAACCGATTTATGGCCTGAAAATTCGATTACTATTCCGTTAAAAAAAATAATTCAGAATTACGCTTTTAAAAAAGCTACACTCATTCATGCCTGGGGTCCAATAATGGCAAAACACATGAAAAACTCCAAAGTGGATATGACTAAAGTTTTGGCTTTACCAAAAGGAATTGATTTAAATGTTTTCGAAAACAAAAACACCGCCAATCCTGATAAAATTCACGCTATTGTTACTCGTTCGTTGTTGCCAGAATACCGGCACGATGTCATCCTAAAAGCTTTTGGAACTTTACACCAAAAAGGAATTGATTTTTCTTTAACCATTGTGGGCGATGGAATAAGATTAGAATATTTAAAAGATTTAGCAAAGAAAATGCGAATCGGAAATAAAGTAATTTTTACTGGCAGAATAAGCAATACTGCTTTACCAAAATTATTACAGCAATCTAACATTTACATCAGCATGCCTGTAACCGAAGGCGTTTCGGCTTCTTTATTTGAAGCTATGGCTTGCGGTTGTTACCCCATAGTTTCTGACATTTCAGGAAATCAAAGTTGGATTCGTCATCGTGAAAACGGACAATTAATTACCGTTGGGGATTCAGAAATGTTAGCGAATGAAATTCTTTGGGCTTTTGAAAACACAGCGATTCGAAACCAAGCCGTTACAATCAATCGAAAATTCATTGAAAATCAGGCAGATTATAAAATAAATATGAAAATCATTGCTGATAAATACCACAAATTGATTGATGGTAAAAAATAATTTAAACGCAAAGAGTGAAAGTTTAAAAAGAAATCCGTTTAATCTGTGATTAAATATTTTTCACCATATAAGACATATAAGTTTTTGTATCCTATAAAGTGAAAAAGAAGTTCAAATAAGTTTATTTTCATTTCTTAAACTCAAAGATTAAAAAAAATAATTAGTGACTCAAGCGATAGCGAACAGGCAAAGAAATTCGCGGTAAATTTATTAACAGCAAAGTTTGCTAAGATTTTAACAAAACACACAAAGCTTTGAGAACTTTCTATAAACTTTGTTTCTTTACGGTAAAACCAAAAATTATAATTCTTACTTTTGAATCTTCAATTCACTACTAAAAAAGCACTTTCTTTTATGGAAATTCTAAATAATTTTTCTTTAAAAAACTACAATACTTTTGGCATTGAAGCCAAAGCCAAACAATTTGTTGCTGTTCACAACATAGCCGAATTGAAAACAATTTTAGAACAACATCCTTCGGAAAAAAAGTTTATTTTGGGCGGTGGAAGTAATATGTTATTGACACAGGATATTGATGCTTTAGTGATTCATATTGATTTAAAAGGAAAGAAAATTATCAAGGAAGATGAGGATTTTGTATGGATTGAAAGTCAGGCGGGCGAAAACTGGCACGAATTTGTGCTTTGGAACATCGAGCAAAATTTTGGCGGATTGGAAAACATGTCGCTAATTCCTGGAAATGTAGGTACAACTCCTGTTCAAAACATCGGTGCTTATGGAACCGAAATCAAAGATACCTTTGTTTCTTGTGAAGCCATGAATATTAAAACTCAGGAAATAAAAACCTTCCCCAATGCCGAATGTAATTTTGGTTACCGTGAAAGTATTTTTAAACACGAGGCAAAAGACCAATATATTATTACTTCGGTAGTTTTTAAACTGACCAAGCGTAACCATAAAATCAATACTTCTTACGGAGATATTTTAGCCGAATTAGAGAAAAACAACATTACTAATCCGGGATTAAAGGATGTAAGTAATGCCGTAATTGCTATTAGACAAAGTAAATTACCTGATCCAAAAGAACTGGGAAATAGCGGTAGTTTTTTCAAAAATCCTATTGTTTTAAAAACTGATTTTGAAGCCATTCATAAAAAATTTCCAGAGATGAAATTCTATGAAGTTTCAGAAACTGAAGTAAAAGTTCCTGCGGGTTGGTTAATTGAACAAGCTGGTTTTAAAGGCAAGCGTTTTGGCGATGCTGGAATCCATAAAAATCAGGCTTTGGTTTTGGTAAACTATGGCAATGCAACAGGACAAGAAATTTTAGCCGTTTCAAGAGCTGTTCAAAAAACTGTTTTTGAGACCTTTGGTATTCACATTGAAGCCGAAGTAAACGTGATTTAAGACAAAACCCGACTTGAAAATTTTCTTTTAAAATTCATTATTTTATCATTTTCAAATCCTAATTGTATTCATACCTTTGCAGTCGATTTAAAAACCCATTAAACTCTGATGCTTATACTGATTCTTTACTTTTTTATTGCTATTGTTGCTATTCAAATTGCGTATTATTTAGGTGTTTTTGGGAAATTTGCTTTCGCCAAAGCACAAAAAGTAACACCCAAAAGAATTCCTATTTCGGTTATCGTTTGTGCAAAGAATGAAGAAGAAAATGTAGCAAAATATGTTCCGCTATTGGCTGAGCAAAACTACCCTGATTTTGAGATTGTTCTAATCGATGATGCGTCGAGTGATGAAACTTTAGAACTTTTTGAAGCATTCGAGAAACAATATTCTAACATTCGTCTCGTTAAGGTACAAAACAACGAGGCTTTTTGGGGAAATAAAAAATATGCTTTAACCTTAGGGATCAAAGCGGCTAAGAAGGAATATTTGCTATTTACGGATGCTGATTGTTATCCAACATCAAAAGACTGGATTACTGCCATGAGTTCGCAATTTACAATGCACAAAACGATTGTTTTAGGATATGGAGGCTATGAAAAAATTGCCAATTCTTTCCTGAACAAAGTGATTCGCTATGAAACTTTGCTTACTGCAGTTCAGTATTTTTCCTGGGCAAAAATGGGACATCCCTATATGGGAGTAGGTCGAAATTTAGCCTATAAAAAGGAAGAGTTTTTTAATGTAAACGGATTTATCAATCACATTCAGGTGCGTTCGGGCGACGATGATTTGTTTATCAACGAAGCGGCTAAAGGAAGGAATACTACTGTAGCCTATACACCGGAGAGTTTTACATATTCGGCACCGAAAACAAAATACAAGGATTGGTTTACCCAAAAAAGAAGACATGTTGCTACGGCAAAACATTATAAAACGGTAGATCAATTGCAATTGGGTTTATTTTATAGTTCGCAATTGTTATTCCTTGTCTTAGCGATTATATTGTTGGCTTTCCAGTTTCAGTGGATTCTAGTATTGAGTTTAGTAGGTTTACGCTATTTATGTGCCTGGCTTATCGTTGGTTTTTCTGCGGGGAAACTAAAAGAAAAAGACATTAAATTTTGGTTCCCAATAGTAGAGATTGCGCTTGTTTTTACACAAATTAATGTTTTTATCACTAATCTTTTTTCAAAACCAGTCAATTGGAAATAAAAATTCAAATAGAAAAAGCCAAACAAGGAGACCAAACGGCCTTTACTTTTCTATTGAATCATTATTGGAGTGAAGTCTATGGATTCATGCTCAAACGCACCGAAAACGAGACTAACGCCGAAGACATTACCATTGAAACTTTTTCGAAAGCATTCGATAAAATAGCCACTTATAATCCTGAATTCCAGTTCAACACCTGGCTGATTAGTATTGCAAAGAATGTCTATATTGATATGTTACGCAAAAAAAGATCCAGTCTTTTTGTAGAAATTACCGAACAAGAAGACCAGAAAGCCTACAATATTGCCGACACTACTCCGTCTAAAGAAGACGAATTGATTACCGAGCAAAATTTGTCGCAATTGCTGCAATACATCAAAGAATTAAAACCACATTACCAGGAAGTAATCCAACTGCGTTATTTTCAGGAAATGAGCTATCAGGAAATAGCCAATAAAATTGACGAACCCCTCAACAACGTCAAAGTAAAACTCCTTAGAGCTAAGAAATTATTAGCCGAAATTATCCATACTAAACGATAGTTTTTTAAACCTTTTTGAAACCATTAAAGACATTAAGTTTTATTAAGATCTTCCTTTACAAGTAAGAAAAGTTTTTATATTTGTAAAAACATCAGAATGAAAATCAAATTAAAAGATTTAAAAGGACGAACAGGAGAAATCTTTGCTGAAGCAATAATTAAAGATAGAGAAATAATAAAAATAAAATCTTTAAACGATAAATATTTAGATGCTGAGAATCCTTTTAATATTGATTATAGGTTAAAATATGATTTAGCTTTTTTAGATAAAAATGAAAAAGGGTATGAGTATGGAGACATACTAATTAAATTTAAAGCTAATTCAGACTTTAGACATGAAGCTGTTATAGTTGCTAATTTTTTTAACCGTGTATATTTAAAATTACTTTTTAATCAATATTTTATCCAAAGAATTAATGGTGGTCTTAGAACTACTTTTGAGATTACTGCTTTTATTATCACTACACTAATTACTTGGTATGTCTCCAAATGCTGAAACATGACTTAACATATTACATATATAACAAATAAAAACTTACTACAGTTCCTAGACATAGGACCATAAGAAAACCAAATATTCATGTATAAAATTTATTTTTCTTTTTTAATTTTCATTATAAGCATTTCGACTTATTCTCAAAATAAAGAATGCTCCAATTTTAAAGTTGGTAATTTTAGATATTCACATCCTGAATATTCAAAATATAAGGTAGTAAGAACCGAAAACTTACAGATTGAAACCGATACTATAACTGGATTTAAAGTAAAAGGAACAATAAAGTGGATTTCAGATTGCGAATACGAACTTATATATTCTGAAATAAGCGATTCTAGATTTAATGCTATTATTGGTCAAAAAGTAACAGCTTTTATTACTAACATTGATGGAAATAAAATAATTTGCAAGTCCGAATGTATGGGAATAAAATTAGATATGGAAATGATTAAAACTGATTAATATGCAACGATAATACTGAAATGTTTTTTTTAAAGCCACACTACTATTATCCTCTTTAAACTTTGACCAACAAAAGACTTTCTATTTTTTTTGATTTATGACCTACGATTTAATTCTAAAAAATATTGCCAAACACATTGATCTCAATAAAGAGGAAGAAAACTTTTTTATAACTCTGCTTAAAAGTAAAAAGATAGAAAAAAAGACTTTTATTTTAAAAGAAGATGAAGTTTGTAAATACATTAATTTTGTAAATAGCGGTGCTTTAAGAGCTTTCCATATTGACAAAGAAAGTAAAGAATCCACTATCATGTTTGCCGTTACTGACTGGTGGGTAACGGATATGTTTTGTTTCTTAAATGAAAAACCTGCTATGATGTATATAGAAGCCATCGAAGACAGTATTGTTTTTCAACTAAGTAAAGAAAACTTAGAAAGATTGTATAGAAAAGTACCCAAATTTGAGCGATTTTTTAGAATACTGATGCAAAATGCTTATACCCGGGAACAATTAAGAGTCATTGAAAATTTATCATTATCAGCAGAAGACCGTTATGAGAGTTTTCTAATTAAATATCCTCACATAGCAAAAACAGTAACTCAAAAACAAATTGCTTCCTATTTAGGAATTACCCCTGAATTTTTAAGCGCCATTAAAAATAAAAAACAGCAGTCTTAATATACCTTAACTTTTATCTCAAAATAACTTCCGTCATTTGTGAAAATTTAAATTCAAAATCATGTTAATATTAATTGCAGGCCCTTACCGAAGCGGTACAAATGACGACAAAACATTAATGCAGCAAAATTTAAATAACCTTGAAGCTGTTTCATTGCCATTATTTAGAAAAGGACATATTCCTATGATTGGCGAATGGGTTGCTTTGCCACTAATTCAACTTGCAGGTTCTAAAAAACCAGGTGACGAAGCCTGGGAAGAAATCCAATATCCCGCTGCACACCGACTTCTTGAAAGATGTGATGCCGTTTTTAGAATAAAAGGAGAATCAAAAGGAGCTGATGAAGATGTAAGATTAGCCATGGAACGCGGACTAAAAGTGTATTACAATTTGGAAGATGTACCTGATGCAGAATGATAAAAAACAAAAACAGCAGTAACTTTAAAGTAAACTGCTGTTTTTCTATATATAAATTTATTAAAAATTACAGCTTTACTAGCTCTTTAAAATTATTCTAAATTATTTTCGAAAACACTACGGAATTTACATACTAAATTCGTATCTTAACCGTTACAAAATAAATACCACATTTGCATACGATTTAACTGAAACCTTTAACCATTAAATCTATACCTTATGTCACAACACAGTCTTTATGAAAGCAACTGGATCAATCTAGTTTTCGAAAACAGAAACAAAGAGTACGGCGCCTTCCAACTGCGTCAGGAAACCACCAAAACTTCTTTTAACGCCCTTTTTATTGGTATCTTAGTGTGTTCGGCACTAATAATATTACCAAATTTACTACTTCATCCAAAAGAAATTACCGTTCCAATAAAACCCGACTGGACTGAAACCATAGTACAACTAGAAAACATTTATACCATGGAGGAACAAGCAGCCGCTGCTCCAGCTCCCCTTGAAATAAAACAACAAACAACCACTGAAGTAATTGATAAAGAACAACTCATAAACCCAACCGTAGTAAGCGCTACACAAGCAACACCAGTTGTAGAATTTACGACAGAAAGAACCAATCCTGTAGATAGCACAACTGATGGATTAGTTGTTGCTGGTTCAGGAAAAGGAACTGGAGAAGGAGTTCTTAACGGAACGGGCTCAGGAAATGTAAATGGAACTGGCACAGGAACTGATGGTGTAGGTACTGGGACGGAAACTCACATTGCTGAAATGTTAGATAAAAAACCGCAATTTCCAGGAGGAATAGAAAAATTCTACCGCTATGTTGGAAATAATTTCAGAAGCCCAATGATGGACGAAACCAGAAACATTCGCATCTTCGTATCTTTTGTTGTCGAAAGAGACGGAAGTATGAGCAACATAAAAGTAATGAACAAACCGGGACAGGCTTTAGAAAAAGAAGCTATTCGTGTATTGCAATCCATAAAAACCAAATGGTCTCCAGGGATGTTAAATTCAAAACCTGTAAGAACAGCTTATAATCTGCCTATTACAGTTCAAGTAGATTAATTTATTTTTTAAATCAAAATTAAAGCAGCCTTAGTGCTGCTTTTTTCTTTTTATACCAATATTGATTTCTGTTTTAATACAATCCTCCGGGTTCAATGACGTTATATATTTTATTCCGTTCCCTTTTTATTGGACTTTTTTAAAAGAACTAACGGTATTATAACAAATCTAACTAAAAGCTTGGCTACTTAAAACATCGCATTTAAATCAACATTGCGTATATTTGTAGCCTTAAAATTGATCTATGGAAACTGTTTTAGATACAACTGCCCCAGTTACTAAACCAAAATGGTTAAAAGTAAAATTACCTATTGGAAAAAAATACACTGAGCTTCGCGGCTTAGTTGATAAATATAGCTTAAATACCATTTGTACTTCAGGAAGTTGTCCTAATATGGGCGAATGCTGGGGCGAAGGAACAGCCACTTTTATGATACTAGGAAATACTTGTACGCGTTCTTGTGGATTTTGCGGTGTAAAAACCGGTCGTCCAGAAACGGTAGATTGGGATGAACCTGAAAAAGTAGCCCGTTCTATAAAAATCATGAACATTAAACATGCCGTGATTACCAGTGTGGACAGAGATGATTTGAAAGATGGTGGTTCTATCATCTGGATAGAGACTGTAAAAGCAATTCGTAGAATGAACCCAAATACAACTCTTGAAACTTTAATCCCGGATTTTCAAGGTATCGAAAGAAATATTGACCGCATTGTAGAAGCAAATCCAGAAGTAGTTTCACACAATATGGAAACCGTTCGCCGTTTGACTCGTGAAGTACGTATCCAAGCGAAATACGACAGAAGCTTAGAAGTATTGCGTTACCTAAAAGAAAAAGGAATCAACAGAACCAAATCAGGAATTATGCTAGGTCTTGGTGAAGAAGAAGAAGAAGTTTTCCAAACCATGAGAGACCTTCGTGCTGCTAATGTAGATGTAGTAACTATTGGTCAATATTTACAGCCTAGTAAAAAACATTTGCCTGTTAAGGAATTCATCACGCCAGAACAATTTGCTAAATATGAGCAATTTGGTTTGGAATTAGGTTTCCGCCATGTAGAAAGTGGACCATTAGTTCGTTCTTCATACAAAGCACAAAAACACATTCTTTAATTACCCTAACGTTTACATAAAAATTGAAAACAAGAATTGCCATCAATGGTTTTGGTCGAATTGGCCGAAACCTTTTCCGTCTACTTTTAAATCATCCAGAAATAGAAGTTGTTGCTATCAATGATATTGCCGACACCAAGACTATGGCGCATTTAATAAAATACGATAGTATTCACGGTGTTTTACCTCAGGCTGTAATTGCCGATGAAAAAGGGTTTACAATTGATGGAAAGCATTTTTTATTTTTCCACGAAAAAAGTATTGCTAAACTCAATTGGACTCCTTTAAATATTGATTTTGTAATTGAATCGACAGGAAAATACAAAACCTACGAAGACTTAAATGAGCACATCATTGCAGGAGCAAAAAAAGTAATTCTTTCGGCACCTTCAGAAGTGGATACTATTAAAACAGTTGTTTTAGGAGTAAACGAACACATCCTTGACGGAACCGAAAAAATCATATCTAATGCGAGTTGCACCACCAACAATGCCGCTCCAATGATTAAAATAATCGATGAACTTTGCGGAATCGAGCAAGCGTATATTACTACAATTCACTCTTTTACCACAGATCAAAGCTTACACGACCAGCCACATAAGGATTTACGAAGAGCCAGAGGCGCCAGTCAGTCTATTGTTCCTACAACTACAGGCGCTGCTAAAGCATTAACAAAAATTTTTCCTATCTTAGAGGGCAAAATTGGAGGATGTGGTATTCGTGTACCCGTTCCGGACGGTTCTTTAACTGATATTACTGTTAATGTTAAAACGGCAGTATCAATAGAAGAAATAAACGAAGCTTTTAAACTGGCTTCGCAAAATGAACTAAAAGGAATTCTAGATTATACAGAAGATCCTATTGTATCGGTTGATATTATAGGAAATAGAAATTCTTGCTTATTTGACGCCCAACTTACCTCTGTTATAGACAAAATGGTAAAAGTAGTAGGTTGGTATGATAATGAAATTGGTTATTCATCACGATTAATAGATTTGATACTTTTGACAAAACCTTAATTAGTTAACTAGATGACATTGCAAATCAAAATTTATCTGATTTTCGTTATTTTGTTTAATTCACCCCTGTATTCTCAAAAAGAAGAAACAGATAGTATTAGCTATTACAATAGCTTTGCTAATATTAATAGTAAGGCAAACAAGTTCAAAGAAGTCTTTTTGTACACTCAAAAAGCAATTAATTACGCCCAGGAAAATTCAAAAACCAGAGAACAAGCAATTCAGACAGCTAAACTGGGCAGATTGTATTACAGTCTAAAAAAACAGGATGATGCCGTTGAAAAACTCACTGAAAGTATTAACTTATTCAAAACAATTAGCCCATCTGCTGAATATGCCAAAGCATATTATTATCTAGGATTAGCCTATATTGCTAAGAAAAATTATAAATCTGCTGAAACTTGTATTAACAAAACAGCAGCCATTTCTAAAGGACTTCAGATTAAGGATAATACAGAATTAATTCAGCTTCAAAAAGCGATTATTTACATTGCATATAAAAAATTTGATGATGCTTCAGCTATTTTAAATAGCATCATTTCGAAACCTGAAAATCCAAAAGATATGGATACTAAAGCAGAAGCTTTGTACCAAATGGGATTGATTGAAGAACACAACAATCGAAATAATTTAGCACTCAATTACTACAACAAAGCTTTAAATTTGAATTCGAAGAGTCAAAACTTAGATCAAAAATCCAATATTTTATTGGCTATTAGTCTTGTTTATGATAAAATGCTTGATAAAAGCAATGCCTATTCTTTTTTAAAATTACACCTCAATTTAAAAGAAAGTATCGCTATTTCGCTTAACGAAAAACTAGGCATAAACGATTACGAGGCTTTCAAAGAAAATCAAAGAAAACAAAATATAGCACGGCTTAACAGACAGAAAAAAGAACAGGAAAAAACTGAAAATTTTTCAAGATTAATTAATTATTTATCAATTGCCTTAATAACCATCCTTTCGTTGTTGAGTTTTTCTTTGTACAAAAACAACCGAATCCGAAAAAAATCAAATTTATTACTTCAGGAAAAAAATAGCGAACTACAAAAAGCAAAGGAAAAAGCAGAAAAAGCTTCTAATGCAAGAGCTGACTTTTTATCAATTGTAAGTCATGAATTGAGAACTCCACTCAACGCCATTAATGGAATTACACATCTATTATTAGAAGAAAACCCAAAAAAGACACAATTACATTATCTAAGTTCACTTCAATATTCCGGAAATTATCTAACTGCTTTTATTAATGATATTTTAGAAATCAACAAAATTGATTCTAAAAAAGCGCAGCTAGAGCTCGTTAACTTTGATTTAAAACAACTATTAGAAGACATACAAAATTCGTTAATTGAAGTAGCAACAAAAAACAAAAATGAATTCATACTTGATTTCGATACTAACATTCCCAATAGTTTAATTGGAGATCCTATTAAACTGGCGCAAGTTTTTATAAACCTAATAAACAATGCTCTAAAATTTACTAAGAATGGAAAAGTAAGCGTTATTGCCAAATTACAATCCTTAGAAGATCGAAAAGCAGTTATATTATTTGAAATAATCGATACTGGAATTGGAATTCCAACTGAAAAACTGGAAAGTATTTTTGATAGTTTTTATCAAGGATCAACCGAAATCAACCGAAAATATGGAGGAACTGGTTTAGGCTTGACTATTGTCAAAAAACTATTAAAAATGTTTGGCAGTGAAATCCAGTTAAAAAGCACCTTAGGTCAAGGTTCTTGTTTTTCATTCGAATTAGCTTTAACAGCTAACTATAATAAGGTTGAAACAGAACCCAAAAAAGAGACCTTTTTTGACATTTCTAAAATAAAAGGTAAAAATATTTTAATAGTTGAAGACAACAAAATCAACCAAATGATTACCAAAAGAATGCTGGAGAACAAAGACATTCTTTGTGAAATAATTGATAATGGAGAAGACGCAATTAAGGCAGTCAAAAACAATTATTATGATTTAGTGCTTATGGATGTTCATTTGCCTGGAATAAACGGAACAATTGCAACAAAAGAAATAAGGACATTTAATACAACTATGCCTATTATTGCCATGACAGCCATTTCGTTGAATGAAAACAGAGAAATGCTGCTCTCTTTTGGCATGGATGATGTAATAACGAAACCTTTTATCCCTCAGGATTTCTACAATATGCTATATAAATTCCTGACAACTAATAATGTAAGATCAACTCCTTAATTAGTGTCCTAACCTTAGGTTCTGCTTTTCTTGCAGCTTCTAACACCTCTTCATGAGAAATGGTTTCAATACTTTCTTCATTTCCCATATCAGTAATTACCGAAACGCCAAAGGTTTCCACATCCATGTGACGTGCCACAATAACTTCAGGAACAGTCGACATTCCCACACAATCAGCACCAAGAATTTTTACCATTTTGTATTCTGCCAAAGTTTCAAAAGTAGGGCCTTGTAAACCCAAATAAATTCCGTCTTTTACTTCTATATTATTTTTTAGAGCCAATTCTTTTGCCACAGCAATCATTTTTTTTGAATAAGGCTCGCTCATATTTACAAATCTTGGACCAAAACGTTCGTCATTTTTCCCTCGCAAAGGATGCTCAGGAACCATATTAATATGATCGTTGATAATCACAATATCGCCCACTTTGTAATTCGGATTTACACCACCTGAAGCATTAGAAACAATCAATTTTTCTACACCCAGATATTTCATCACTCGCACAGGAAAGGTAACTTCTTGCATCGAATAGCCTTCATAATAATGAAAACGACCTTGCATAGCCACTACTTTTTTAGCACCAATAGTACCAAAAACCAAAGCTCCTTTATGTCCTTCGACTGTAGAAACAGGGAAATTAGGAATTTCGGCATAAGGCAAAGTGAATTCTATTTGAATATCATCTGTAAAACTTCCTAAACCTGACCCCAGAATCACACCATATTCTGGAGTGAAATTGTTTTTTGCTTTTATAAAACTAACCGTTTCTTGTACTTGTTCCCACATAATTTAAAATGGTTTTATCAAAATTTTCGCTATCCGAAAGAAACGAACTCTTTATCGGTAAATGATACAATTGCTCACTTGAAAGATTATCTTTCAGACGTACAAAATCTTTTTCGGTAGTAATAATTATCTTGTTTTTTGCTTTATTTTTAATTGTCAACAAATCGTTTTCTGAAAAATGATGATGATCTGGAAAAACCAGTTTCTCATCATTTGCATTTTGTAAATGAGCAAAAAACGGTTCTGGCTTAGCAATTCCGGCTATAAGTAATTTATCTACTCTCTTGATTTCATGAACTGGAATTGATTTATTTTCTGAGTAAATAAATTCGTCATAATCAATATAGGAGAAATACAATTGTTGATTGTTAGTTAATTTTAGTCTCTTTTTTATTGAAACTTGCTCAGCTGCCGAAAGATTCGCTGGACACTTTGTAACAATAATTACATTAGCTCTTTTAGCTCCACTTCTACTCTCTCGCAAATTTCCAGTTGGTAACATAAAATCATCCGAATACAAATCGCCATAAGAAGTGAGTAAAATATAAAATCCTGCTTTTACTTTACGATGCTGATAGGCATCGTCTAGCAAAATAACTTCAGGCTTTTCTGGTTGTACTAATAATTGTTCAATTCCGTTTTTTCTATTAGCATCAACAGCAACCTGAATATTTGGAAATTTTTGATAAAACTGAAAAGGTTCATCTCCCAGAATTGCAGCATTAGAGCTAACATCCGCCAAAACAAAACCTTCTGACTTCCTTTTGTATCCGCGGCTTAAGGTAGCTATTTTATATTTTGACGAAAGCAAACGGATCAAGTATTCAATTTGAGGCGTTTTTCCCGTTCCGCCCACACTAAGATTTCCAACAGCAATCACGGGAATAGTAAATGAATACGATTTTAAAATGCCTTTGTCAAATAGAAAATTTCTAATAGCAGTTATCAAACCATATAAAATGGCAAAAGGGAAAAGTATTTTTCGAAGAATATTCATAATACGAAAATAGAATATTTTATCTTTGAATTGAAATCAAAAATGTTTTTGTTCATTTGGTTTTACTTTTATCCGAAAACCAAGTACTAAAAATACCTTTTTAAATGAAAATAAAAGAAATTCTTTCTGTTCTTGAAGAAATGGCACCACTAGCTTATGCCGAAGATTTTGACAATGTGGGCTTATTGGTTGGAAATCAGGAATCGGAAGCTACAGGAGTTTTAGTTTGCCACGATGCTCTGGAAAATGTTATTGAAGAAGCGATTGCCAAAAAATGTAATTTGGTGATTTGTTTTCATCCGATATTATTTTCTGGATTGAAAAAAATCACGGGCAAGAACTATGTAGAACGTTCGATAATCAAAGCAATAAAAAATGATATTGCCATTTATGCCGTTCATACTGCTCTAGACAATCATCAGGATGGTGTGAACAAAATATTTTGTGATGCTTTAGGATTAACCAATACTAAAATTTTAATTCCGAAAACTAATTTTATTCGAAAGTTAGTTACTTATACCGTTCCCGAAAATGCTGCAGAAGTGCGTCGGGCACTTTTTGATGCTGGAGCAGGTACCATTGGAAATTATGATGATTGTAGTTTTATTTCTAACGGAACTGGTACCTATAAAGGAAATTCCGAGAGTAATCCTGTTATTGGTGAACGAAATGAATTAACCGAAACTGCTGAAATCAAAATCGAAGTTACTTTCGAAAAACACTTGGAATCTAAAATTTTAAAGGCCCTTTTTACCAATCACATTTATGAAGAAGTGGCTTATGAAATTTATGATTTGCAAAACCAACATCAAAATATTGGATTAGGAATGATTGGTGAACTTCCTGCTGAAATGGATGAAGTAGCATTTCTGACTTTGGTAAAAGAAAAAATGCTTGCTGATGGAATTCGTCATTCCGCCTTTCGAGGAAAAAAAATAAAAAAAGTTGCTGTGTTGGGAGGTTCTGGAAGTTTTGCTATAAAAAATGCCATTCAGGCGGGAGCAGACGCTTTTTTAACTGCTGATTTGAAGTATCATCAGTTTTATGAAGCCGAAAATCAGTTAATTTTAGCCGATATTGGACATTTTGAAAGCGAACGCTATACAAAAAATTATATTGTTGATTTTCTTAGGAAAAAAATCCTTAATTTTGCAATCATTTTATCTGAAGAAAATACAAATCCAGTTAAGTACTTATAGAATATGACTAATACGAAAGAATTAAGTGTTGAGGACAAGTTAAGAGCCATCTACGATTTACAATTGATTGACTCAAGAATTGACGAAATTAGAAACGTGAGAGGTGAACTTCCTCTTGAGGTGGAAGATTTAGAAGATGAAGTTGCTGGTTTAAGCACACGTTCTGAAAAATTAAAAAGCGAGCTTGAAGTTATCGAAGAGCAAATTAAAGCTAAAAAGAATAGTATTGATGAGCACAAAGAGGCTATCAAAAAATATACTAAACAACAAGAAAGTGTTCGTAACAACAGAGAATTCAACTCTTTAACTAAAGAAGTAGAATTCCAGGAGCTTGAAATTCAATTAGCTGAAAAGCAGATGAAAGAAATGAAAGCTTCTATCGAACATAAGAAAGAGATTATTGCTCAATCTAAAGAAAAGTTAGAGTTAAAATCGAATCACTTAAAGCATAAAAAACTAGAGTTAAACGATATCATGGCAGAAACTGCTAAGGAAGAAGAATTTTTAACTCAAAAATCGGCTGAATTCCAAGAATTAATCGAAGAAAGATTATTAGCTGCTTATACCAGAATCCGTACAAGTGTACGTAATGGATTAGCAGTTGTTTCTATTGAAAGAGGTGCATCAGCAGGTTCTTTCTTTACTATTCCACCACAAACACAGGTTGAAATTGCTTCAAGAAAGAAAATCATCATCGATGAGCATTCAGGAAGAATCTTAGTAGACAGTAGTTTAGCTGAGGAAGAAAAAGAAAAAATGGAAAACTTATTTGCAAGTATTTAATTATATTTAAGTCCCGATTAACCATCGGGACTTTTTTATTATGAAAAAAGCCCTTTATTTTTTATTTACTAAATTGGTTGGTTTATACATAAACCTATTAAGTTTTATTTTTCCCAAAAAAGCAAACCAACTTGCTTATGCTCTTTTTAGTGAACCCCGAGACGGAAAATTACTAAAAGACAAACTCCCTGAAATACTCAACAAAACCGAAAAAACAATCCATCAATACCAAAGCGAATATTTTCAAAGCTATACCTGGAAAGGAAATGAAAATGTAATTTTGCTGGTACACGGTTGGGAAAGTAATGCTTCCCGATGGGAAAAATTATTAGTTTATTTAAAAAAATCTGGCAGTACTATTATAGCTCTTGATGCGCCTGGTCACGGATTATCCAGCGGGAAAGAATTCAATATTCCGCAATATGCTGCTTTTATTGATATTCTGGTTCAAGAATTCAAACCCAAACATCTTATTGGACATTCTCTAGGCGGCAAAACCTGTCTTTATTACCAATCTACCTATCAAAATAACAGTATCGAAAAAATGGTTATTTTAGGTTCGCCAAGCGATTTTAAAATTATACTTAATAACTACATCAATTTATTGAGTTTGAATTCTAAAATCTCCAAAGGACTTGAAAATCATTATCTCAATCACTTCAACCTTACCATGGAGCAATTCTCTGGAAAACACTTTGCTTCAACTATAAAAACCAGAGGTTTCATTGCTCATGACACTGAAGACACCATCGTTTTATTTGAAGAAGGAAAAAAAATAGCCAGTTCATGGCAGGATTCTGTTTTTATAGAAACCAAAGGATTGGGACATAGTCTTCACGGAGAAGAATTGTACCAAAAAGTATATGAGTTTTTGTTTGAAACAGAAGAATAGTCTCTTCTAAACTCATTCATTAGAAAGATTTTCAAATTTCCAAATCATAGCATTTTCAAATTCCTTACTTTTGCACTATGGAAGAAAATCTAAAACGTCTCAATAAATTCATAGGAGAAACAGGCTTTTGCTCTCGACGTGAAGCGGATAAATATATTGAAGAAGGTCGCGTAACCATCAATGGAATTGTACCAGAATTAGGCACAAAAGTTTCTCCAACTGATGAAGTCCGTATTGACGGAAAACTGATTCATGAAAAGAATGAAAAACATGTTTATCTAGCCTTTAACAAACCTGTGGGAATTGAATGCACCACAAACTTAGAAGTCCGCAATAATATTGTCGATTACATAAATTATCCCAAACGTATTTTCCCTATTGGTCGTTTAGATAAAGCTTCGGAAGGGCTGATTTTCATGACTAATGACGGTGATATTGTCAACAAAATTTTACGTGCCAGAAACAACCACGAAAAAGAATATACTGTAACGGTTAACAAACCCATTACCGATAGATTCATACAACGAATGGGAAATGGTGTACCCATTTTAGACACAGTAACCCGAAAATGTAAAGTTGAACAAATTAGCAAAAACATTTTCAAAATTATTCTTACGCAGGGTTTGAACCGCCAAATTCGTAGAATGTGTGAATATTTAGGTTATGAAGTAACTGCTTTAAAACGTATTCGAATTATCAACATCTCGCTTGATATACCTGTGGGACGTTACCGCGATTTAACAGATGCCGAAATTAAAGAATTAAACGAATTGATAGAACCTTCGAGTAAAACGGAAGAGGCCAGTTTACCAAAAGCAGAAATTCCAAAACGCCGAACCGAATTCATCAAAAAAGAAGACCCAAGATTTAAGAAACGAGGAGATTATTAATTCCCGATTTCTTTTTGAAAAAATACAAACAAAAAAATGAGGCTCGAAAGCCTCATTTTTTATTATAAATAACTTAAAATTATTTTACAAGAATAATTTCAACTCTACGGTTTTGAGCTCTTCCTTCTACTGTTTTGTTAGAAGCAATTGGCTTAGTAACTCCATAACCTTCTGATGAAAGTCTGTCTGCACTAATACCTTTAGAAATCAAATAATCCTTAACTGCAGCAGCTCTGTCTTTTGATAATTGAAGATTTTTAACCACATTACCTGTACTATCAGTATGTCCTTCTAATTTAAAATTAGCATTATTGTATTCGTCCATTACTTTTACAATTCCTTCTAATTTATCGTTAGATTCTGGTTTAATTGTAGCTTTAGAAGAATCAAATAAAACAGATTTAGAGAAATCATTTAATTTTTTAATTACTTCAGTAGTTACTTCTGGACAACCTTTGTTAGCAAGAGTTCCTTTTACTTTAGGACATCTATCGTCTTTATCTAAAACACCGTCTCCATCAGTATCTGGCCAAGGACAACCTGCATTTTCTTTTGGACCAGCAACATCTGGACATTTATCATCTTTGTCTAAAACACCATCGTTGTCTTTGTCTTCCCATGGACATCCATTGTTAGCAGCAGGACCAGCAACATCCGGACATTTATCGTCCTTGTCTAATATTCCATCATTATCTCTATCTCCCCATGGACATCCTCTGTTTTCAACCGGTCCAGGCACAGTAGGGCAATCATCATCTTTGTCTAATACACCATCTCCATCTTGATCTTTAGCCTTTTTTTGATAAATAGGGATTTTCATTCCTAAGTGAATATCAGCTGCTTTTGAACTTTTAGAAATAGCATTAGAAACAATAGAACTAGATCCAATAAAAAATACTCCTGTTCTTAAACCTAACCCCACTTGAGCTTGTTTACTATAATCCATGTACGAAATTGGAATATAAGCACTAAACCATTTTGATTCATAACGAGGAGTCAAACTCACACGATTAGCAATACTATTTTGATTTAATTTAGTTTTGCTTACAATTCCTAAATCTCCATTAGCGTTCAAATAGAATCTTCTGTGAATATTCCAGTCTACATCTGCATGAATAGCAGTTGGTAAATTAGATCTTACATTTCCATTAACAGGAACACTTGTATAATAATCTCTTAAAAATTCGTCAAAATTCTCTGAGCCATCATAATTATCCTGAGTAATTGTTTCATTTAAATTATAACTATTACGAACACCTTTAGCATACTTCATTGAACCTAAATCAGTAACCGAAATACCAAAACGCAATTTGTATTTATTTACCTCTTTCAAATCGTTAATATCGGCTCTGTCAGCGCTGTATTCAGGTCTCCATTCATAAACCAAACCTAAATCAACTCCAAAACCTCTTGATTTTGAATCTATATCTAAATCTGAATCATTTGCAAAATCCTGACTTGAACCATAAATTGCTGTACCAGTAGTAGTGTATGTACTATTTTGTGGTAAAAGCAAATTTTCATTATATGCCATTGTAACATTAGTCCCTTGAATATGGTAATTAGCAACTCCTTGCAAATACTTAGCTGTAATACCTCCTTTTAAGAAATGTTCTCCTTTTTGAAACAAAACAGCAGCATAAGAAATTCCTAATTCTCCCCATGAATTTCCTACTCCATTGAAACTTCCCACTGTCGCAGAAGGGAAACTAGTTTTGTTATCTTTTGTAATATCATTAATTACTTGCCCATTAACATCAATAACATTAACAAAAGCTCTAGCTCTTGTAAATATTGCCAATGTATGTTTAGGAGCAATGTTAAACATTACAGACGGTCCCATAACGTCTGTATTCAAAAAAGCATTATTAGCATTGCTAAAATTCTTTTTAGCTTCCAAATCAAAATCATATCCATCTTTAAAAACATCAAAAATCTTAACTCCGTAGGCATCATTAGTTACTGATGAACTTATAGAGAACAGATTAATATCTGCTTTAAAACGAGAATCTGCTATAGACGCAGGATTATACAATACACCTTGAACACCGGCATAATTATCAGGAAC
>Ga0247805_1000309_pt1 | contig 26980 bp, 23 predicted proteins | sample UWRJL044104R1_FD_180930 | JGI IMG/M metagenome (GOLD analysis project Ga0247805, IMG submission 180930) | Plant litter microbial communities from Arlington Agricultural Research Station in Wisconsin, United States - UWRJ-L044-104R-1 | ecosystem: Environmental > Terrestrial > Plant litter >... | reverse complement strand
CCGAATTTCGTTATAATGTCTATTTACAAGAAGACGGAATAACTTTCCTTCATTTTTCAACTTACAAAAATGAAGAAATACAAAAACAAATCCTCAATATCCCATCTTTTAAATCTTTTCAGGAAGAAAGAGATAAAAGCGGATTGGACGACACTCATAAACTTGAAGTTTTAAGTTACGTTGGTTCTTCTTTTGATATCTTATAAAATTAAAAATTCAATATTAAAATGTACATCAAATCCATGAATAAAAAATATTGCCTTTCCGCTTTAGCAGCCTTTTTGTTGCTGTTTCAAAGCTGCAACAATTCCAATAAAAATCAAACTTCAACTGAAAAAGAAGAAGTTTCGGTTAAAGAAGAAAATCCATCAGAAACACTCGCACCAAAACCCCAAATCGGAAAACCAATTGCTGATTTTATTCCGAAAGGCTACAAGATTTTCCAGGAAATTCATGGCGACCTAAACAAAGACGGAGCAGAGGACTGTGTTGTTATTATCAAAGGCACGAATAAAGAAAATGTAATTACAGACGAATATCGAGGAAAACTCGACCGCAACCGAAGAGGGATTATTGTGCTTTTTAACGCAAACGAGGATTATATTTTGGCAACAAAGAATTACGACTGCTTCTCTTCTGAAAATGAAGATGGAGGTGTTTATTTTCCACCGGATTTAGAAGTAAGTGTCGAAAAAGGAAAACTATATGTGCATTATGGTCACGGGAGATACGGATACTGGACCTATACTTTTAGGTATCAAAAATCAGATTTTGAATTAATTGGTTACGATTCAAGTGATAATTTTGGACCAGTGGTGAATAGTGAAACCAGTATCAACTTCTTGACTAAAAAGAAAGTAACGAAAACCAATACAAATGAAAATGCAGAAAGCGGAGATGAGGTATTTGAAGAAAAAACAGAAAAAATAAAAGTGGATAAACTGATTAGGTTATCTGAAATTAAAGATTTTGACGAACTTGAAATTCGGAATGAATAATTTTTGACATTCTGTTTGATTGAGATGAAAAAAAAACAATTTTAAAACTAAAAAATGACATTTCGCGAAGCAAAAATTGAAGACATAAAACAAATTCAGATTGTCCGAAATTCGGTTAAAGAAAATACTTTATCAAATCCTGATTTGGTAACGGATAAGGATTGTGAAGAATTTTTAACCCAAAGAGGTAAAGGATGGGTTTGTGAAATCGAAAATCGAATTGTTGGTTTTGCCATTGCTGATCTAAAAGAAGACAATATCTGGGCACTTTTTCTCCATCCTGATTTTGAAAGGAAAGGAAAGGAATTGGAACTAGTCTTCATAAAATGATGCTGGACTGGTATTTTTTAACCGGAAAGGAAAATGTCTGGTTAGGAACTTCGCCCAATACAAGAGCCGAGAAATTTTACAAAAAAGCAGGATGGACACAAAATGGGATGCACAGTAAGAATGAATTGAAATTTGAAATGACTAAAAAGCAATGGCAAAAAATAAGTCATGAAAATGATAGTAACATTTAATTTAAACAATAAGAAATAGAAAACCTATAAAATTTGTTTCTTTGCAGTCTTCGCAATAGGTGTTTTTTGGGAAGCACTTAAATTCAAAACCATTAATATAAAAGAACATGTCTATTTCAACAGAATCAGAATTATTAGGAATGCAAAAAGCTAGTGAAGCTGTTGCGTTTACATTAAAAGAGATGCGTAAATATGTTAAAGTTGGTATAACAACTATGGAACTCGATCAATATGGAGCAGGAATTCTGGAACAATTTGGAGCAAAATCAGCACCTTATGTTACGTATGGCTTTCCGGGCTGGACATGCATTAGCGTGAATAATGAGTTTTGTCATGGCATTCCATCTGAAAACAGGATTTTGCAGGATGGTGATTTAATCAACATTGATGTATCTGCAGAATTGAATGGTTTTTGGTCAGATAACGGAGCTTCTTTTGTAGTGGGCAATGATGTCAACCAACACCAAAAATTGGTTGATACTTCCAAACAAATTCTGCATAAAGCCATACATAATATCAAAGGCGGAGTTCGAATTTCAGATATTGGATACCTCATAGAAACAGAAGCAAAAAAACAAGGTTTTAAAGTAATCAAAAATCTGGCAGGGCACGGAATTGGAAGAGGTCTTCACGAAGAACCAAGTGATATCCTTAATTACAGGGACAAATTCAATCGTCAGAGATTCAAGAAAAATTCGGTTGTGGCTATTGAAACGTTTATTTCTACTCATTCAAGTTATGCGGATACAGCCAATGACGGCTGGACAATGGTAGGAAACAAAGGTGGATTTATGGCACAGCATGAGCATACCATTATGGTTACGGACGGAAAACCTGTTATACTGACAGCAATGAATGAGATTTGGAATTAATTACTGCTAAGCATTTATATTAATTCAATGATAAAAACCTCCAAACTCAGTTGATTTTGGAGGTTTTATAATTATTGAAAAAAGGAAATTTAGTCCCACTTATTAGTTTTTGAAACAGCAATGTTACCCGCTCCAGTAAAAAACAAAGCCAGCGCACCGAAGAAATATAATCCTAACAGTTCTAATGCCCATCCTCCATGGTCTGCCATAGCAAATATATCAGCACTATGAACCATTAAAATAGCAACCAGACAGTTAAAGGCATAAATAGCTGCTGCGATTCTGGTTCTGAAACCAATTAAAATAGCAATAGGAGCAAGTACTTCACCGACTATAACACCATAAGCTATAAAATCAGGAAGTCCTTTTTCGACAAGCATGGATTTAATGAATTCCAAACCGCCGCTAAATTTTGAAATACCATGCAAAAGCATCAGGACGCTAACCGAAATACGTAAAATCAATAACCCTAAATCGTTGTTTTTTCTCATAATTTGTTATTCATTAAATTAATAATAGACTCAAATATATTGAATTGTTCTGTAAGATATACAATCAATTAAATTTCATAAAAAAACTCCATTATTTCTAATGAAGTTTTATCTCAGTTTTAAATTTTATTATTTTTTGGGTTTATCGCCTTTTATAAATTTACCTTCTTTCGTAAATTCCAAATCAATATTGTTGGTTAAATCTACATCCAGATCTTTGTGTCCGTAATCTATGTGTGTGATTTTTTCATTTGGATAGTTTTTCGCAACGTAATTCTTTATAGCAGCAGGGATAAAACCGGTTGGAATAGGCTTGCCATCACCATCAACTTCACGATAGGAACCGTCTTTCCAGAATTCTACTTCAGTACCATCCTTAAATTTTACTTCATATCCTTTTTCTCCATGTTCGGCATCTTTTTTTACTACATCAATAGTTTTGTTGCTGAAATATTTTTGTAGAAATTCCTGTGATGCTTTTGGTAATTCAGATTTTTCTATTTTTTTCTGTGCGTTGGCCGATATTGCAAATCCCAGCAATAGTAAGGCATAAATGATTTTTGTTTTCATGTTTTGCGTTTTAAATTATCGTATACTTAAATTTAAGAGATGTAAAAATGCAATCAAATCAATTTAAGAAATTTTTAATTTTTGTGGCTGACTATCAAAATGTTAAAAAATTACGGACTCTTTAGATAATAGGCTGCAAAGTTGGAGTGACCACGGAATTAAACATAATGTAGCATATTGGCAACAGGTAATAAAAATAAAAGTTTTATATTAGGGAAAATAAAAAACCTGATTCGGTATATAACAATGGCAATGCTGTCAATTTTAAATATTTTAAATACTAAAAAATGAAACAATTATTACAATGGACAATTATTATTCCGGCTTTGGCCTGGATTCTTTTTTTTAGCGGGCTTGTGGATGGAAGCAGTTTTTTTCAGGTGGTTGCCAGTATATTGCTTATTCTTAGCGTCATGTCCGCAGTCCATCATTCAGAAATTATTGCAGAAAGGGTAGGAGAGCCGTACGGAACAATTATTCTTGCTATATCAATAACCGTTATTGAAGTATCCATTATCGTTTCACTAATGCTTTCAGAAGGTACTGAGGCAGCGTCATTAGCCAGAGATACCGTGTATGCGGCAACAATGTTGATTCTTAATGGTATTATCGGATTATGCCTTCTTATTGGAGGTCTTAAGCATTATGAACAAAATTTTTCTACTTCTTCTGTAAATATTGCTCTGATTTCGCTTGTTTCGATTATCGTATTTACTTTAGTGTTCCCAACGTTTACTGAAAGTGTCAAAGGTTCTTATTATTCAACACCGCAGCTTGTTTTTGCATCTGGTGCCTGTCTTGTCATATATGGTTCTTTCCTGTTTGCACAAACAAGAAGATACCGTCAATATTTCCTCACAATAGGAGATGATGAAAATGAAGATATTGTAGAGCCTATACCAATCGACAATAAAACCTTTTACACAAGCCTTGTCTTTCTACTTGTAAGTTTAGGAATTGTTGTGCTATTAGCAAAAACGCTATCTCCTACGATCGAAACCATTATTGTAAGTTATCATCTTCCTAAAACGTTAGTGGGTGTTGTAATTGCGGCCATAATTTTACTTCCAGAGGCAATTGCGGCTATTATAGCGGCAAGAAAAAACAGGCTTCAGACCAGTCTTAATTTAGCACTGGGTTCTGCTTTGGCAAGTATTGGATTAACGATTCCCAGTGTTGCGGCAGTCTGTTTTATGATGGATATGCCTCTTATTCTCGGGCTCGATATTAAATCGATTGTTTTATTGGCACTGTCGGTTTTTACTGTAATGATGGCTTTAAGCAAAGGAAAGTCGAATATTGTTTATGGAGTGGTGCTTTTGGTTAATCTGTTTGCTTTTATATTTTTGATGATTTATCCTTGATGCAAATAGTATAATTAAAAATTTAAGATGGGAATAAAAGAAAATCAATTTGAAGATATCATAAAGAAAGCATATGCTGCCTTTAACGACAGAAATATCGATAGAGCACTTTCGACAATGCAGGCCAATGTTCAATGGTCTAAAGCATGGGAGGGCGGTTATATAAGCGGACACGATGAAATAAAACAGTACTGGACCAGACAATGGACTGAAATAAATCCGAAAGTTGAGCCGGTTGGTTTTGTTGAAAGAGAAAACGGAAGTCTGGAAGTAAACGTCCATCAAAATGTAAAAGACCTTGGAGGAAATTTAATATTTGATGGATTAGTCAAACACGTATACACATTTCAGGACGGACTAATAAAAACCATGGATATTGAACTGGTTGAATAGTATAAATTGAAGTTAATTTTGACTTTGTGAAAACAGGACAATAAAAAAAATTAAGTTAATTATTATATATTCGCTGAAAATAAATTAAAGGGCATACGTTTTATTCAAATATCATGATAAACTGTTTAATCTGACAAGGAATAGCTGCAATAACTATTTAATTTAATTCAATAATGATAGAACCCAACCAGTTGCTTTTTTTTCTTAGTGCTTTAGGAGCTTTTAATGGTTTTATACTTTCATTATATTTTGCCATAAATGCTAAAAAGAAAATTTTTTCAAATTATTTTTTATCGTTACTGCTGCTGGTTTTAAGTATCAGAATTCTAAAATCAGTTTTTTTCTATTTTAATCCGCACTTATCCCATATTTTTATCCAGATTGGACTTTCTGCCTGTGCTTTGATTGGTCCGTTTCTCTTCTTGTATTTAAAATCATATACAGAAGATGAAAAACAAAAGTGGGCAAATCATGTAATTCCTTATTTAACAATATTAACTGTTACAGGAATTTTTTATCCTTATTTTGAACATCGTGCAGTTTGGAGCTGCTGGATTATAAATGCGATCTACTTCCAATGGTTCGTTTATATTGTGTATTCCCTGAAATACTTCAAACCAATTATTCAAAAAATTAAGGAGAAAGAAAATTTAAAAAAAATTGATTATTGGTCTGTCAGCATCTATTTAGGAGTTGTATTTATATGGTTCGCGTATACTTTTGCAGCCTACACATCCTACATAACAGGAGCTTTGTCGTTTACATTTATTTTGTATTTAATTGTTTTGCTTTTAATTTTTAAAAACAGCAGGGAAACCACTTTCTTTCACGAAAAAGAAAAATACAAAAACAAGGAAATTGACAAAATAACTTTGGATGAAATTGGTAAAAAACTAGCTGTAATAGTAGAGAAAGAACTCTATCTCAATCCGGATTTTAGCCTCGAGGATGCTGCAAAAGAACTTAAAGTAACAAAACATTTATTATCTCAATATGTAAATGAAATTTTGGGCAAATCTTTTTCAAAGCTCATTAAGGAATACCGAATTGAAAAAGCAAAAAAGCTACTGCAAACCGAAAAAAACTACACTATCGAAAGTCTGGGTTATGATAGCGGTTTTAACTCAAAATCAACCTTCTTTACGACCTTTAAAAAAATTACCGGATTAACTCCTGCAGAATATCAAAAAACATACTCAAAATAAGTTCGACTTTATAAATTAAAACCTCAATAATAGTCCAATCCTGGATATTTGCACTCATTATTAATAATTTAAAAATTTTAAAATGAGAAAAGTGTTTTTATTTATTTCCGTTAGTTTTATTTGTTTCAGTGTGAGCTCTCAGGTTAACGATACTACAAATGATTGGGCATTGGTTCAAAAAACGCTTAACCTTTATATAGAAGGACAAGCTACAGGTGATTCTGCGATGGTAGCCTCATCATTTCATGAATCGTGGCAGCTCAAATATTTTGATCAAGACAAATTTAATATTGTGACTAAATCAAAGTATGTAGTAGGTTATAAAAAACATGCTAAATCACCTAATTGGTCAGGCCGTATTGTATTTATCGATATTACAAATGCTTCAGCTGTTGCAAAAGTTGAAATCAGTACTTCAAAACTCTTATTTACAGATTATTTCAATCTTATGAAAATGAATGATGTCTGGCTTATTGTCGACAAAATTTCTGCCAGAACACCTCATAAAACGGTTGAAGTTTCAGCAACCAAATAAAAGAAATAAATTCTAATTTAAATTAACAGCAAATACTCTCAACAGATGAATAAAATAATGATTTTATTATTTCTAATATTTTTACACCCTAAGAGTGTAAATGGGCAGAATAAAATCCTTTTTGTAACGTCAAATCAGGATTTTTATGGAACTACCAAAATTCCTGCGGCCAATCACTTTGAAGAACTTATCGTTCCTTATGATGTATTTATAAAAGCCGGTTATATAGTTGACTTTATCAGTCCCAAAGGCGGGGCTATCCCTATTGGCTACATTAACGCATCGGATAGTTTACAAAAAAAGTATTTGTATGATAGCTGGTTTATGGACAAATTACAACATACCATGAAACCAAATGAAATTATTGCAGACAGCTATTCAGCAATTTTTTACGGCGGCGGCGGTGCTGCCATGTACGGTGTGGCAGAAGATGCTGCTATTCAAAAAATTGCCGAAAATATTTACAACAAAAATGGGGTTGTTTCATCAATTTGTCATGGAACGGCAGGAATTGTTTATTTAAAAGATGAGAAAGGAAAGTCGCTCTATGCAGGAAGAAAAATTACAGGCTATCCTGATGAGTTTGAAAATAAAGAGGCAGCTTATTATAAAGCTTTTCCGTTTGCAATGGATAAGGAAATTAAAAAAAATGGTGGCAATTTTGTGTATTCTGATAAAGGCGGAGATTCCTTTTACAGTGTTGACGGAAGATTTGTAACAGGACAGGATCCGACTTCAGCTTCAAAAGTGGCAAATGAAATAATAGCAATTTTAAAAACCAATTTTAAAAATACTAATACATTTGTAAAAAGCGATGCGGCGCAAATCACAGAAATACTGCTTGATTACATAGAAGGCACAGCGAACGGACAGCCCGAAAGATTACGTAAAGCCTTTCATCCGAAATTTAATTTATACACCGTTGCAAACGATACATTATGGACCCGTTCAGGAGAAGAATATATCGCTAATATAAAAGTAGGTGAAAAGAATAACAGAATAGGGAATATTATTTCTATTGACATCGAAAAAGATGCTGCTGTAGCAAAAGCAGAAATCGTAATACCGAACTGGCGCACCTTTACGGACTATTTTTTAATACTTAAGTATGAAGGTGCCTGGAAAATAGTACATAAAAGTTACAGTTGGAGACAATTAACAATGACAGAACAGAAATAAAAATTCGGTTAGTTTCAAAGAATTAGTACAAAAAACTTCATTAGAGATAATGGAGTTTTTTGTTTGTAGTTTTTTTGTTCAGATCTCTAAATGATTAAAAATACTCAGATTTTTTTTAACACATTATTCTGCAAAATGTTCCAGTTGCTGAAATACAGGAATTAATGATTTCCCTTTTTTAGAAAGTGTATATTCGATATGAAGCGGCTTCAATTTTATGGTTTTTTTCTCTAAAAGGCCATTTTCCTCCAGTTCACGTAAGGCAGTTGCTATCGATTGTTTGTTGCTCCCGTTGATTTTCTTTAAAAGACCGTTAAAGCGGACGGCTCCTTCTAAAGCAAGACGAAAGATTTGAGGTTTCCATTTTCCTGAAAGTTGTTTTAAAAGCCCTTCGGCAGGACATTCACTTCTAGTTTCTTCCGTTTTTTCCATGGTCATTTTTTTTTGACTAATTGACTCGCATTGGTATAAACCTCAACTTTGCATTAAGATTACATAATTAATCAATAAATATAATTTAAAAAAAGGAATTCAAATTTTAAAACAGGACAAAAACAAAAAGTAATCAATTGTCGAAACCATTTTCCATAAAGCCTGATGAAACTATTTAGACAATGATGAAAGCACTGATAGTATTGCTACTTATTACAAGCAGTTTTAGCTGCCAATCTCAAATAAAAACAGAAATGAGCGAAAATAAAACAAACCCTTTAATGTGCGACCCGGAAACCGGAGCGTGTGAAATACCAATTGCGGAAACGGATTTAGGAAAAATTAAAATAGCGCCCGAAAAAAAGCCGATAAAAATTATTTATTATACGGATCCGATCTGTTCGTCCTGTTGGGGTATTGAACCTCAGTTAAGAAAATTAAAACTGGAATACGGCAATTATTTTGATATCGACTATCGTATGGGCGGACTTCTTCCTGACTGGAGTTATAACAGTGGAGGAATCAGCAAACCATCAGATGTAGCGCACCATTGGGATGAAGCAAGTCTTTATTACGAAATGCCTATTGATGGAGATGTCTGGCTCGAAGATCCGCTAGATTCTTCCTATCCTTCCTGTATTGCCATGAAAGCAGCTCAAATGCAGGATAAGGAAAAAGCCGTACTCTTTATGAGGGTTTTAAGGGAAGAACTGTATCTCGAAAAAAAGAATATTGCCAAATGGGAAAATATTGCTGAAGCCGCAGAAAAATGCCAACTGGATATCAAAAGATTAAAATTGGATTACGACGGTAAGGCTCAACAACTTTTTAAAGACGATCTTTTGTATGCGAAATCATTAGGCGTTCGTGGTTTTCCGACTATATTATTTTCCGACGGATTAGATAAATTGCTGACTGTTTACGGATCGAAGCCTTATCAGTTTTACGAAAACACACTTTTGGAGCTTTATCCTGAGGCAAAAAAAAGCAGTTACGCCAATACAAAAGACCCGATGCTCCTGTTTGATACTTATCCAACACTTGCTGCGAAGGAATATGCAGTTATTCTGGATAAAACAATTACAGAAGCAAAATCGATACTTGAGCAGCTTGCCAGTGAAGGAAAACTGGAAAGAAAAGTCATAAAAACAGGAGTACTTTACGTGAAAAAAGAAGCGTAGTTATTCTGATTTTAAAGTCCTGAAAATAAAGAAAAACTCCATTAGAAATAATGGAGTTTTTTGTAATTTTGACCGAATTTTTTTATGAATAATTTTCATTATTTAGAAAAAGATAAAAAGCAATGTTTTAAATAATTATTAGCTAAATTTGAGGATTATTATTTTCTATAGAATAAACCAATTCCCCAAGTTGGATTTGGTTTAAAATGGATTAATAATGACTTTTAAACGGAATGGCAATAGAAAAAAAACTTAATAAAGACCCGGAATATCATTTTGATAATTTTTTTAATATCTCGGCTGATCTGATTTGTATTGCTGGATTTGATGGTTATTTTAAGCGAATAAACCCTGCTGTTTCAAAACTTTTAGGCTACACAGACGAGGAATTATATGCCAGTCCCATAAATAGTTTTATTTATGTTCCAGATTTAAAAATGACGATTGAAACCCGGGAACAAGTATATAAAAACAAACCTCTTTTAAATTTCGAAAACAGATATCTGACCAAAACAGGCGAAATTGTATGGTTATCCTGGACCTCCATGCCTGTTGAAAATGAAAAATTGGTGTATGCTATTGCCAAAAATATTACACATCAAAAAAAAATTGAAGAGGAGCGGAATATTCTCCTTGCCAATCTTACCAAAATCAATAAAGAATTAAAGCATTTATCCTATACGACTTCACATGACTTAAAATCTCCGGTAAATAATTTACTGTCTGTATTTGAACTCCTGGATGTCTCTAAAGTAAATGATGAAGAAACGCTTGGATTTATAACGATTTTAAAAACAGCAACCGAGAGTTTAAGAGAAACATTAAAAAACTCTGTTGATGAATTGATCCGGAAAGATGAATTAAATGCTTCTATTGAAGAATTAAGTCTGAATGAAAATTTAAATGAAGTGTTGATTTCTATAAACTCTTTAATTATCAATTCAAAAGTTAAAATCAGTGTCGATTTCTCAGCACTTGCTGTCATTAAGTTTAATAAAGAATACCTGAACAGTATTTTCTTAAACCTGATTACAAATTCAATAAAATATTCAAAGCCCAATGCATTTCCTTCTATTTCTATTTCTTCCAAAAAAGTAAATGGAAAAAGTCAGCTGATTTATTCAGATAACGGACTGGGTTTTGACATGGATAAGGTAAAAGGCAAGATTTTTGGATTGCATCAAAAATTCCACAACCATATTGACAGCAACGGAATAGGTCTTTATCTGATTTATAATCACATCACTAATTTAGGCGGACGTGTTGAAGTAAAAAGCAAAGTCAATGAAGGAGCTACTTTTACAATAATATTCAAAGACTAAATTACAATTTTAATATTGGCTGTTATGCTTATCGAATTATTTTTAAATAAGCGCGGTAAATGTCATCTTTAATAGAAGTCCGCATATAATATACATTTTCGTCTTTTTCATTTAAATCAAACTGAATTAGACCAGCATCACAATAATAATACAATAAATCATAATTATCTGGAAATTCAAAATTTGAAATAGGCAGTGTCGTCAATTTTGTTTCTACTGCTATTTCGCCATTATTAATGTCTAACTGAAAAAGTTTTCCCTTGCGGGTATATCCCCAGATATTATTACTTTCCTCCATAATGTATTCGATATTGTCATCTTTAAAATCAGTTTTCCATAACAGGGTTCCTGTTTTTGAATCAACAGCATATACTGAAGAAACTTCAGCGCCTTGTGCGGCAAAATATATTTTTTTGTCTTTACAAAGTATACGTTCTCTTACATTATATTGATTTTCAGCTAGTTTAAATTGCCATAGAACATCTGGCGTATTAGGGTTTAAGGCAAAAAGAATATCTTTTTCATTTGCTATAAAAACATTTTCTCCATCTGTTACAGGCTTGCCGGACATAGGTTCTTCAAAGCTTTTTTGGTAAAGTACTTTTCCTGTATTGGCTTCAAAACTATAGAAACTGGAACCGCTTTGTGTAAAGACTTTGTTGTCAAAAAACAGAACCGGAATATCATTATTTATTGCATCCAGCTTGTATTTCCAGATTAAACTGCCATCTTTTATATTAAGGGCATAAATATTTTGATTTTGGGCAGTTATGTATAATTTCCCATTGTCAATTACAGGAACCTGATTTTTCAATACAATCTGATCTGTACTATTGCTTATCCTTGATTTCCAAAAAACATCACCGGTCAGGTTGTTTACAGCATAAATTTCACCATTTACAAACGGAACGTACACAACACCATCATGCAGAGTTATTGCATTTGCGCACATTTCAGAAGCAGGATTTGTAGCTTTTACTGTCCATCCAATTGTTTCGGATCCTAAATCATATGAAAAAAGGGAGCCGTCATAGTCATAAATAAGAATTGCACCGTCATCTAATTTTTCTTTTATGGGCTGTTTTATGAGTTTAGTAGTGACTTTGTCACTAAGCGGTAAAACTTCATTAGAAGGAGTAGTTTTTTCAGTTTCTGAAGTGGTTGGTATTTGCCCAAACACATTTATAACGGTCAATAATAATAAAAGAGTGATTAGCTTTTTTTTCATTTTAAATTTTGATTTTAAGTTGATTGGGACAATTTTTTGAAGTTGAAAATAAAACTATTTAAAGTAAAATATGACAGATTAAATAGGTGTAATAGATATTAAAATTCAAAACATGGACACCGCTAATCCAATCATTCTACGCCAAATATAGTAAAAACTATTATAGCATATAGAAGTTGTAAATTCTTTGAATTGTAATAAAGTTTAAAAATAAAAAAAAGAAAAGAAAAATTGTTTCTTAAAACGAGGCATAAAAAAAACTCCCTAATTTCTTAAAGAGTTTCTTGGTGGCTATTGCAACTGTTTGCGAAGCATTTTCACAATTTGAAGAACTTTGTAATTAAAAAGTTTTTACATAAAATTTAACTTAGTGAATTTGAATCCGTTATTTGCGTTTAAACTTTATCCTAATTGTTTTTCTCAATCAATTCAATAATTTTTAAGGCAACACCATTTGATGATTGAAAATTTTGTCCAGTAACAATTCGACCATCTTGCTCAACAAAGGATTCATTTTTCTTTGAGAATTTAAAATTTCCGCCTCTTTCTTCTATTGTCTTCTGAATTAAGAATGGAAAGTGTTTAAAATATTCGCCATCTTGTTTTTCAAAAGAATCAGGATAACCACTTATTTTTTTTCCTTCAACCAGGAATTTGCCATTTTTAGTTTTTAAATTAACGATACCCGCCGTTCCATGACATACCGAAGAAATAATGCCATTATTCTCTTCATATATTTGCATCACCAGGTGTTGGATCGCGGAGTTTTCAGGAACATCATACATGGCGCTTCCACCTCCGATATAATGAACTGCCTTATAAATTCTAAAATCAATTTCCTTAGGACTCACAGTGTGTTCTATGGCGTACATAAAGTCCTGATTATACAGATATTGTTTTTGGAGGCTATCAGAAGTATTGATATAAGCTAAAGGAATATCACCACCTTTTGGACTTAGAAAATCAACAGTGTAACCCGCATTTATAAAAGTATCATATGCGTTTACGATTTCGGCAAAGCTATTGCCTGTTGCAATTGTAGAATTTCCGTAGTAATGTGCATTAGAAACAATGAATAATATTTTTTTTCCCGATTTATTACTTGCTTTACTGCTGGCTGCCTTGCTAATTATTTTCCATTCACCCTGAATTTTTTTCAGGAGAAACATATCCATAAATTCTTGTTTTTTTTCAGTGATCAGAATTTCGGCTTTTGCAATGGCGATATCATTATAAATTTCTACAGAGATAATTTTACCTGTACGACCATTAAATTCCCCTTTGTTGCCTTTTTGAAACCAGGTGATATATTCTGAAATTGGGACTATCCATAAAGGTTTGTCTTTATGGCTTAGAAAAAGACTGGCTTCAGAATAAAAAGCCTTACTAATACTTTCGGGCTTATTATAAGATGTACCCTGAATGTAATTTTGAATACAATTCTCAATCAAGGACTTTTCCGATTGTGAAAAAGATAAATTGGATACTAATGCAAATAGGATTGCGAAAAAGATTTTTTTCATAAACTTTAGATTATAATGTTTTAAAATGTTTCTCAAAATTATATTGATTACGTTTTAAATCATTCCAAGTTTATCATAATGAAGTCCAGATGTATATTTTAGGAGTAGAAATTATTCTTTCTGGTAATTTGAAGGCGTAGTACCTGTTATTTTTTTAAATGAACTATAAAATGTACTGGTGGAATTAAACCCTGATTCAAAACCCACAGCATCTATTTTGAACTGTGTACCTTCTTTTAAAAGTCGTTTTGCTTCCTCAATTCGATATTCATTTATGAATTGGGTAAAACTTTTATTCAAGTTGTCATTAATAAATTGTGAAAGCAGTTGAGGTCGAATATTTAATTCTTTTGCTAAAATTGATAAAGTGAGGTCAGGATTAGTATAAGTCTTTTTGGTTTCAAAAAGGATATTGATTTGTTGCTTAATTGCATTTACTAATTTTTCATCTATTTTGTTTATGTATTTTTCTTTATTAATCACTGAAATTAATGTTTTGTTTTTTACATAATAAATTAAAAGGAAGGAAATATAAAAACTGAAGGAAAAAGTCAAAGAACCGGAAATATATGAAGTATATCTAGATAAGGAATAGGAAAGCCAAATTGCAAAAACACCAAAAATAACGGATAATGCCCAAGTTTCATGATAGCTGATCTGGTTTCGATTAGTCACTAATTTCCTGAAAACCTGCCTGGCTTCATAAATGGATAGTACAATAAAAATAAACCATTGAAAATTAATTAAGTAATAAATTATTCGGATCCATATTGTAGGGTTATCCTTGTATGGAAAAAGAAAACCAAATAAGATTATAGTTATAATTAGTAAAGTGAGACTATATTTTGCAAAGGAATAATTTAGATTTTGCAATACTGATTTAACGTAAAAATATAATAGAGGTCCGATTAAAAAACAAGCGGACAAACCTATTTGTAAATATGTTTTTGATAATTGCGGATTAAAATTATAAAATACTGATTTTCCTATTCTTACACTTAAAGACAATAGGAGAAGCCCAAGAAATAAATCAGATTTACTTTTCTTGTGCTTAAAGAATAAAAAATAAAAACTCAAGACAATACTATTAAAAACACCCAGAGCACTTAAAAAAAACAATATTTGATTGCTAATATTCATTAATTGGAAATATGCTTTCGTTTGGAATTGATTGCAGTTAACTTAAATGTATCCGCTAAAAACGGTATGGTAAGTTTTTTACAATACTACATAAAAATAGCAATACAGTGAGTACGTTTTTTATAAATGGAATATTATTTTTTGAGCAAAAGAAAATCAAGCAATGCATCCAAAAATAAAACGTCTGGTAGTTAGTTTGGATTATCATATAAAAATAGATTTCGTTCTATTCAGATTATCTAATCATTTTGCTTAATTCTCAACTTTTGTGAGAACCAAATAAGGTAGGAGTAAAAAGACCATAAAAAAACTCCCTAATTTCTTAAGGAGTTTGTTGGTGGGCGATGAGGGGTTCGAACCCCCGACCCCCTCGGTGTAAACGAGGTGCTCTGAACCAGCTGAGCTAATCGCCCTTTCGGGTTGCAATGTCTTGCGTTATTGCGAGTGCAAATATACGTTAGTTTTTCAGTTCTCCAAAGAAATTCTATTAAAAATTAAAATAATTTGCAATAAAACTTATATTTTGCTGGAATTGAATTTGTTATAAAATGATTTTTTTTGGACTTTTTTATCCTAATTTGAATTTGCTCAATTCAAAGGCAATTCCGCAACAACGAAAGTGCTTCCGCCAATATAAATAAAATCATTTTGGGAAGCATTTTTCTTTGCTGTAGAAAAAGCTTCTCCAACAGAACTGTATTTTTCTCCGGTTAAGTCATATTTCTTAGCTGCTTCCTGCAGGATTTCAGTAGCCAAACCTCTTGATGAATCCGGCCTGCAGAAATAATAATGCGCCTTTTTAGGAAAAATAGGCAAAATCGAATCCAGGTCTTTATCATTTACAACGCCTAAAACAATGTGCAGGTTGTCAAAAGTTTCTTTCTGAATTTGATTCATTACAATTGCCAGACCGTGTTTGTTGTGTGCCGTGTCGCAGATTATTTTCGGATTTTCTCCCAACTGCTGCCATCTGCCTTGTAAACCTGTATTTTTTGAAACATTTAATAAGCCTGCTTTTAAATTCTCAATTGAAACCTCAAACTCATTTTGGGCATTCAAAACTGCCATAGTTTGCTGAACCGTTTTCTTGTTGTGAAACTGGTAATCCCCAATTAAATCAGAAGGGAAAACTTCAGAAATTAAATCGGAAGCAAAATAAATAGGTGCTTGATTTTCTTCGGCTTTAGCCAAAAAAACAGGCTGAGTTTCCGGAGTATATTCACCAATGATAACCGGAACATTCGGTTTGATAATTCCGGCTTTTTCCCCCGCAATTTCCCTTGGTGTATTTCCCAAAAACTGCGTGTGATCTAAATCGATATTGGTTATAACTGAAACAAGTGGTGTTATAATATTAGTAGCATCCAGTCTTCCTCCCAAACCCACTTCAATAATGGCAATATCCACTTTTTCAAAAGCAAAATAATCAAATGCCAGACCAACCGACATTTCGAAAAAGCTCATGTCGTTTTCCTCAAAAAAGAGTTTGTGTTTCGCAATAAATTCAATAACAAAAGCTTCTGAAATTTCCTCGCCATTAATTTTTATTCTTTCCCTAAAATCCTTTAAATGCGGCGAAGTGTAAAGACCAACTTTATATCCAGCGTCCTGCAATACCGAAGCCAGCATGTGCGAAGTCGATCCTTTGCCATTGGTTCCGGCTACATGAATGCATTTTAACTGCTTCTCAGGATTTCCAAGATGTGCTGACAACAGTTTAATATTGGTCAAATCTTCCTTGTAAGCCGAAGCGCCCTGAAGCTGATACATCGGCAGTTGGTTAAACATCCAATTAGTGGTTTCCTGATAGTTCATTTTTGAATAAAATAGCGGTTAATTGAAATAATTTTCGATTTTATTAGTTTAATATTACAGTGAAAATTATCTTTATTGCAAATTTGAAATATTTTTTACAATTAATTATTATAAACCAGAATTAATATATGTTTAGCTTCATTCAATTACAAACAGATACCATCGCAAACGCCGCATCTAACGTAGTTATCGAACAAGTTGCACCAAATACTGAAATGTCAGTTTTAGGTTTTATACTAAAAGGAGGTATCTTTCTTATTCCAATTGCCATCTTATTATTTTATACTTTTTACCTGATTATAGAACGTTATTTATACATCACAAAAACTTCAAAAATTGACGATCGCCTAATGCAGGATGTTGGGGATAAGCTGAATTCAGGAAATATTGAATTGGCCCGAACAATTGTAGAAAGAAGTGATACTGCTGCTTCAAATATTTTAAAAGAAGGAGTTTTGGTTATTGGAAGACCAATTGCTGAAATTGAAGCTAATATGGACCGTGCAGCAGATATTGAAATTGCGCAGATGGAAAGCAAGCTGGGTCATTTGGGCTTAATTGCGGGTATTGCACCAACACTTGGTTTCGTTGGAACAATTTCTGGAGTTATCAAGATTTTCTACAGTATCTCAGTTACTGAAAATATCAGTATCGGAAACATTTCCGGAGGATTGTACGAGAAAATGATCAGTAGTGGGGCAGGGCTTATCGTAGGTATTATTGCCTATAGCGCATACCACATCCTGAATGGTAAAATTGATGATTTTGCCCTGAAAATACAGAAACAAATATTAGCTTTTGTCAATATAATTCAAAGAGCATAAGATATGTCTATCAAAAGAAAAAGAAGATTTCATGCTGAGGTAGCGACTTCCTCATTAAGTGATATTATGTTTTTCCTGCTGTTGTTTTTCCTTATCATTTCAACACTTGCAAATCCGAATGTCATCAAAATGACGTTGCCAAAAGCAAAGGCGAACGAAAAAACGAACAAACAATTGATTAGCTTATCCGTTACCGAAGATAAAAAATTCTATATCGACAAAGAAGCGGTTGATTTTGAAAACCTCGAAGCACAGCTTATGGCGAAAATAGGGGACGACAAAGAACAAACTGTTGTTGTTCGTATTCCGTTCAACTTGCAGGTTCAGGATTTGGTTGATGTTTTGCAGATAGGAGTAAAGAACAATCTAAAATTCGTAATCGCCACAAGTCCGAAGTAAATCATCAGGGCGTGACCACAATAAACAAAATGGGCTAATCAGCAAGGTGTTGATTCGCCCATTTTTTTTATTCCGGTCGGGCTATCCGCGCTACTTCGGTAGCCAGCTGCTATCCCTCACGCGGAAAAAAAGAAAATAGAAGAAAGAATAAAGAATAAAGAGAATGCAGGAAGATAAAAGAATAAGTAGCCATAAAGTTTGTGATTTCTCCCTTCGGTCGAAATGACAAACTAAACCAAAAAAGCGAATAAAAAGGGCTTTCTGAATATTTCAGAAAGCCCTTTTTTATATTATAAATCCTTGTTTTTAATTCAAACTAAAATTATAAACAATTTTACCCACTTGTTTTACCGCAGCATTACTGTCCGGAGACCATTTGGTATTCATTGCCGCTATTTTCGCCTGATCTAATAAACATCTGGCTAAGTTAGTTGTTCCTTTTACTCCGGGTGTAGCGCTTATTGTTCTTCCGCTTTGATCCACTGTTACTTCTACCACTACTTTTCCTGCTTCATCACAAGTGTATTTTGGTGCCGGTTTCGATAATGCTTTTCGGTTTCCTAACGAATATCCTGATCCGCCACCGGAACCTCCGCCGCTTCCCGCTCCGTAACCGCTTCCGGTACCAATCCCTGTTCCGGTGCCGTTGCCTCCGCCTGTTCCGCCACCGGAACCTCCTGTGGCGTAATAATCCTTAGAACTTAAACTTCCGCCTGCTTTTCCTTTGTTTCCTGCTGTTTTATCGTCGCCATCTCCGCCTTTGTTAGATCCTTTTAAAATACTAGATAAAGCATCATTCGTAGAATTGGAAACTTTTGGCTTTTGAGGTACAGGTTTTTCTTCCGGTTTTACAACGGGAGTATTTTTTTTTGGTTTTTCTTTTGTCGGAATTACGACTCTGTCGTCATCATCTGCTGTATTTTCCTGGGTAAGAACTGCTTCTTCCGGAGTAGCTTTTGCCGGTGTTTGTTTGGCATTGTTTTTTACATCCAGAACTTCACTTTTATAATTGGCTCCGGATCCCAAATCACTATCACCAAAATTCACGGTTACGCCACCACCACCACCACCTGCCATAGCAGAGAATTTGTCCTGATTATAAGGAGGCCAAAAACGGATAAAAAATAGCAACAGCAATAATGCCGCATATATCACAGTAGAGATTAATAATGATTTCTTTTTATCTGAAGAATCTGTAGAATTCATTTGGATTCTGAATTTGTAATTGTATTTAATAAAAACGCTTAAAAGTACTAAAAATTGTTTAGAATCAAAGGGAGAATTTTAACGCAGAGTTCGCAAAGCTGTTTATATTTAATCTCGCAAAGACGCAGTGTCGCAAAGAAAAACTTAAAAAAGAAAAACTTTGCGACACTGCGTCTTTGTGAGAAATAAATTAGCGTTCGTTGCGAAAAACTTAGCGAAATCTGTGGTTGAATTTTGACAAACAAAAAAACGAGCCAAAATTTAGCTCGTTTAAATATATAAAGTATAAAAAAATTACACTAATTGTTTCAGTGCAATTTCAAAAGCAGTTGCACTAATATTTGTTTTTGACGGATTCAAAGCATTTGCTTTTACAATCGCATTTTTTATAATTTCTGAAGTATCGTTAAAAATAGCTTCATCAGTCATCTGCACTTTTTTCTCCATAAAATAAGCAAAAACCCTTGCCATTCCGCAATTCGAAATGAAATCAGGAATCAAACTTACTTTATGATCCACTTCTTCCATAATCGATCCAAAGAAAATTTCCTTGTCTGCAAAAGGAACGTTAGCCCCACAAGAAATAACTTCCAGTCCATTTGCAATCAAACTGTCGATTTGTGATTGTGTAACCAGTCTTGAAGCAGCACAAGGCGTGAAAATTTCTGCGCCAATGGTCCATATTTTTGAATTAATTTCTTCAAACGGAATCATGTTGTCGACTACTAATTTGTTTCCGTTCTTATTTAGAAACAAGGTTTTTATTTCTTCAAAAGAGAAACCTTCTTCATTAATAAGACCTCCGTCGCGATCAATAATTCCGATAACTTTGGCACCCATTTCGGCCAGATAAAAAGCAGCAGCAGAGCCGACATTGCCAAATCCCTGGACGATTGCTTTCTTGCCCTTGATGTCACCACCGTAAGTTGCATAAAAATGGCGAACTGATTCGGCAACACCAAAACCTGTAATCATATCGGCAACAGTATATTTTCGGGTCACATCGGGTGAAAATTTTGGATTTTCAATAACTTTAATTACACCTTGACGTAATTGACCAATTCTGTTAATTTTATCAGCTTCTGTTGGTTTGAAATGTCCATTAAAAACACCTTCCTGCGGATGCCAGACACCACATTCTTCTGTCATCGGAATTACTTCGTGAATTTCATCTACATTTAGATCGCCGCCAGTTCCATAATAACTTTTTAATAATGGTGAAACTGCTTTGTACCAACGCTGTAAAACACCTTTTTTACGAGGATCGTTAGGATCAAAGTTAATTCCGGATTTCGCGCCTCCAATTGCAGGACCCGAAACGGAAAACTTAACTTCCATGGTTTTGGCCAACGATAAAACTTCATTCATATCAAGACCCTTTCTCATTCTCGTACCTCCACCAGCTGCTCCCCCACGAAGTGAATTAATTACGGTCCAGCCTTCAGCTTCTGTTTCAGAATCTTTCCAGTTAAAAACAATTTCAGGTTCTTTATTTTCAAATTGTTGCAATAAATCTTTCATATTGTTGCGATATATTTATTTTAAACAAATATATAAAAGCTTTTATGAGAAATGTGCATTATGTTCTTTTTTTTGTAACGAAGAGTAAAAGTGACAAAAATCACGATTCATATAAGATTTACATGAAACAGAAAATGAATTTATTAAAAGATTTCAGCAATTGACTTGCTACAACTACAATAAAATATTTTATAAAAATTTATATTATAAAAAAAACAACAGCAGTAAAAATATTTTTCACTACTGTTGTTTTACTAATTCAAAGAATAAATCTTGTTGTTTTTGGGGCTAAAGATTGTAATTAATTATTAAGGAATATCCCAAAATACTCTTGTTGTTAAAACATCTCCTCCAATGGCAGCAGAAGCATCAGCGAAATTTTTTGAATTTCTTGAAGCTTCAACGTCAGGGTATGAGAATCTGCGTATAAAACCACCGTTAAGATTATTGTTATAACTATTTGGGGTAAGTGCTGGAATTCCGGATCTTCTAAAGTTTGCAAATGCTTCCATTGAATATCCGAAATTTGAGATCCAATATTGGGTATTAATTAAGGTGAGTGCATTGGCAGTATTATAAGCAACGTTTGGTTGTGCTATATAATTATTTTGGTCCACAACTGAAATAGCACCATAACCGCCCGGGTAAAGCGAATATTGATTCATACTGGCTATAATTCCAGCCTCATAAAGTGACTGAGCAGTACCTTCTGATGTAATATATCCCCTAACAGTTGCCTCTGCCAAAAGTAATTTGGTTTGGGAATTTGTAACCAGGAATATAGGAGCCAGTGCGCTTGCGATAGCATTATAATTGAGTTGTGAATAATTTAAACCACTTCCTTTTGTACCTCTGTAATTAGGATTTGCTTTAATGGATTCTGAATCAAATCCGACAGGAAAACCAAACTGATTAGCAATAGATGTATCAGGATTAGTAGCTAAAACTAAATTTGGATCATCATATTTGCCTACAAGATATGTTGATCTCGGGTCATTAGTTGCTTTGAACTGATTCACAATTGGCTCGGCAGCATAAAATGTGTAGGGATTTTGGGCTCTAATACCCTCATTTGGTGGAGTAATAAATAATGCATTGAATTTTAAGATTGCATCATCGGCATTAGATTGCATTACTCCTCCGGCAACTGCTTCCGCTACAATGCTTTTTGCTTTATTTGGATCTAATTTCGAATAGCGCATTCCCAATCTTAACAAAATAGAATTGCCTAATTTTTTCCATTTAGCAATGTCTCCTTTATAAAAAAGGTCGGAAGTAACAATATCTCCTGCTGGATTTAATGCTGCCGTGGCAGATTTTATTTCAGTATATAAATCAGCATAAATAACAGAATCATCGTCATATACCGGAGAATAATTTCCTTCTAAGTAAGCTTTTCCAGCTTGGGTATAAGGAACATCTCCATAAGCATCTACCAAATTCATGAAAATATAGGATTTCCAAATGCGAAATATATTGTATAAATTGGCACGGTCTGGCTTGCCTTCCAGATTAACAAGACTTTGTGTAATTAATTTAACGGATTCTGTATAAGCATCCCAGGTGTCATTATTTAAGTTGTCAGTATCATCATTAAAATTGAAACCAGATGTAGCACCAGTATCATAGGCAAGTACAAATTGCTGCACTACGGTACTTTCTCCAGTCCAGGTGCCAACAGGAGTCAATCGTTGTGATTCTGCGAACAATAGCGCTGGATCCAGGTTAGTTACAGCATACGGATTTGTGTTTAGTTCTTCAAAACCATCATCACAACCTGCAATTGCAAAAAATAACGAAGCTATTAGAATATTTTTTATTGTCGTTTTCATGGAAATTATTTTTAAAATTTAACATTTAGATTTAGACTAAAATTTCTTGTTGTTGGAAGAGTTGCCTGCTCATAACCAACTCTAAAATCTCCTGAAGAAGCAAATGCCTCAGGGTCTAAGTCAGGAAGGTCACTAGAAATAAGAAACACATTGTGACAAGAGGCTGCCAGTGTAAGACCCTGAATGAAATTATTATTTTGTTTTATAAGACTGGTAAGGTCATAAGTAAATGTAATAGTTCGTAACTTAATGAAATCAGATTTATAAATGAATGGATCTCCAATTTGTCCAGTTCTATGGTCCGTCCAATAGTCTCTTGTGTTTAATACGTTGGTATTTGGCTGACCTGTCGCTTCAATTATACCATCAAGGACAACATCACCTTCACGACCATACAAAGACAGTTGATTGAGTCCTTGTCTTGCTCCGTTTAATGCCGTAGATGAAATAACTTTTCCTCCTAATTTATAATCGAAAAACACTAAAAGACTCATATTTTTATAACTAAAGGTATTGGTCCATCCACCTGTCCATTTTGGCAATGCACTTCCAAAATTCACATATTCAGTTGATGCCTGAACACGTCCGCTACTGTCAAGAAGGAGTCTCCCATTTGCATCTCTCTTATACGTTTTAGCAGAAAGCTGGTTAAGAGGCTGTCCAACTTCATAGACCAATTGACCTAAGAATTCATTTCCTCCATAACTTTGTACTACCAAATTATTGATCCCCGGAGCTAATTCTAATACTTCTGTTTCAACAAAAGTACTGTTAAATGTGCTGCTCCATTTAAAGTTATTAGTCTTTACTGGTATAACTTCAAGCATAAATTCGACACCGCGATTCTGTAAAGAGGCTAAATTTTGTGGAGTAGAAGTATAGCCGGAAGTACTTGATATTTGAACATTTAAAATTTGATCTGTAGTTGTTTTTTCAAACGCAGCAACATCCAGATTTACTCTGCTTTTAAACATTTTCAATTCTAATCCCACTTCTTTTTCTGCTACTGTAAATGGTTTTAGATTTTGATTAGGAGAGCTTCCGTCGCCTGCAATAGATCCTAAAACCTGACCATTAAATTGATTCTGGTTGATACTGTAGTTTAGGTTGCCATTAAATGCTCCAATACCATTAGAACTACCAACCTCAGCATAAGACGCTCTGATCTTACCATAGCTCAGCCAATCGCTGTCTTTCATTAATTCTGAAAAAATAAAACTACCGCCTACAGATGGATATAAGTAACTGTTATTTTTAGGATTTAATACAGAATACCAGTCATTTCTGGCGGTTACATTTAAGAAAAACAAGCTTTTATAACCAAAATCAGCAAAAGTATATAAGGAATTAACCTGCGATCTGCCAATACCATAACTCTGATTTTTAGTAATACCATTTTCTATCGAATAAAGATCTCGAACTGTAAAATCGGTTACAAATTGTCTGGAGTCAGAAGATTTGGTTTTATATATATTTCCCCCGACACTTAAATCAACAGAGAAATCTCCAAATGTTTTATTTGCACCGATTAAAAAATCAGCATTTAAATCTGTACCTCTGAAATTTCGTATTTCGTATGTACCATTATAACCTGTGTTTGCACCATTTCTTGGTGTCGAAGAACCTCTTCCGGTAGGAGTGTTAAATTCTCTTTCATTATCTGAATAATCGTAGTTAACTCTACCTTGCGCATACAACCAATCTGTTAATTGGTATTTTAGAGAGGTAGTCATTAGGAATCGGTCTCTTACATCATTAAAGAATTGGCGGCCCAAATTAAAGTAAGGATTTATTACAGTACTTTGAAACCCGGAACTTCTCCACTCGGTTGTTGTTGCAGGATCTATTACGCTAGTTTTAAAAGCTTCTAAAGGGATAGATCCTGCCATTCTGTAAAGAAAGTTTGGAGCTCCAGCTCCCTGAGCACCTACTTCTGGCGGATTGATGTTATCTTCATGCGTATAATTTAAATTTACCGCTAAACTAAGTTTTTTAGAAAGGTTGTGATTTAAACCTAAATTAGCAATTTTTTTAGTGTATTCATTATCGGGCTGAATACCATCAGCATGTGAATGAGAAAAGGAAGTTCTAAAACTTCCGTTTTCACCACCACCAGATAAAGCTACAGTATTAGTAAAAAGAAGTCCGGTTCTGTAAAATCCTTTAATTCTGTTATTGTCATAAGAATAAGGACGCATAACACCGTCGAAATTAAAAGCTGGCAAACCGTCTAATTTAGCACCAAAACCAAATTGTCCGTTTGAAGCGGCATCTGCAGCCGATGTAGGTCTGTTTCCACCAACACCCTGACCATATACTTTTTGAAAATCGGAATAATCTAAAACTGATTGGCTGGTAAAATTAGTGGTAAGTTCAACACCAATTCCCTGATTCTTTTTTCCGCTTTTAGTGGTAATGATGATAGCTCCATTTGCAGCTCGGTAACCATATAAGGCCGCTGCAGTAGCTCCTTTTAAGACCGTCATGCTTTCGATATCATCTGGATTTATCCCTTGTAAATTATCCCCTAAGTCACGAGAATCGTTTCCATTTGCCCCACGTGCCCCTTGATCCATCGGAAGACCATTAACAACAATAAGAGGAGAGTTGCTTGCTCCGGCAAATGCAGATTGACCACGTAAACGAATCTTTGAACTGGCACCTGCTCCGGCAGAAGGAGGAGAAATATCCAGACCCGCAACCTTGCCCTCAAGAGATGCCATCATGTTTGGGTTTCTGTTTTTCTGAAGATCATCATTATTGACCGTTTCAACAGAATAACCTAGTTTTTTGGATTCTTTTTTTATTCCCAATGCAGTAACTACAACTTCGTCCAGCGCAGATTCGCTTGGAGTAAGGGTTACATTTATAAACGTTTTACCTGAAACTAAAACTTCTTTTTCATTGAATCCAATATAATTAAATAGTAAAGTTGGATCACTTTGATTAGTAATAGAAATTTCGAATTTTCCATCAAGATCTGTAGATATACCAGTTCTTGTATTTTTTAATATGACATTTACACCAAATAATGGTTGTCCATTATCATCTGAAACAATTCCCTTAACGGTTTGAGCTTGTAATTGGCTAAAAGCACCAAACAAAGTGAGAAAAAAGATAGCTCCAATAAGACCATTTTTTTTTTGGAGAATATGTGTCAGTTTACTATAAAATTTAATTTTGCACTTCATAAATTTACGTTTTATTTGATTTTTTTTAACAGAAATGTTTGTGGTTGGTAAGCAAGTAAATAAATAAAAATTAAAACATAAACTAAAAGTGAAAAAAAAATTAATGCATTTTAAGTTTTTTTATACATAAATTTTTATGGTATTCATAAAAAAAATCATTTTTTTTTACTAAATATTTTTTTTGAAATTATATTATTCATTATTTTAAAAAATGTCAGTAATGCTAAACATAGATGTACATTTTTGATATTTAAGTTTTTTTTAACAAGAATAAATTATGTTATTTAATAAGGTTTAAATATTATTTTTTAAATACAAAAAAATCGTTAAAGTTTTTTTTAATTTCATTAATTTTCTTTTTAATTTTTAACACTATTTGTATTACTTTAATTTTTTATACGTGTGCTTTTTACATTTAAATATTTTTTTGGATTAATGAAATGTGGAAGTTGAAAAAGGATTATAATTTAATTTAAAAATATATAAATGTGAATTTTACACTAATTTTTATTAGGAAATAAAAAAATTACTATCTTTCAAAAAATTTAATTATAAAGCATATGAAATTCAGAGTATTTATACTGGTTATTTTTTTTGTTTTTGTTAATTGCAAAAAACAGGATGCACAAAACGACAAACAATCAAGTTTAACCTTAAAAGAGTCATTTAAAAATGAATTTTTAATTGGAATGGCAGTAAATGAAGAGATATCTTCCGGCCAAGATTCAATATCTCAAAACATTATCTTAAAACAATTCAATGCAATTACACCGGAAAATGTGATGAAAGCTGAAAGAATAAATCCAAAACCAGGAGTTTATAATTTTAAGCCTGCAGATGACTTTGTAGCATTCGGAAAAAAGAATAAAATGTTTATGATTGGCCATACTTTAATATGGCACAATCAAACGCCTGATTGGTTTTTTCAGGATAAAAATGGAAAACCTAATACAAAGGAAGCTCAAATGGAACAGATGAGGAGTTATATTGAGACTATTGCTGGACGGTATGCGGGTAAAGTACAAGCTTGGGATGTTGTAAATGAAGTTCTTGATGAAAATGGCTCTTACAGGCCGACAACCTGGGTTAATAGTATTGGCAATGGTGATACGCTGGTAAAAAATGCATTTAAATTTACCAATAAATATGCACCAAATACAGAATTATATTACAACGATTTTAATGCCTGGAGACCTACAAAACGAGATGGTATTATGCGTATGGTCAGAATGTTGAAA